>ENA-OSEO01000416-OSEO01000416.1-sediment-metagenome-genome-assembly--contig:-NODE-416-length-109772-cov-30.645636_pt1 | contig 109772 bp, 86 predicted proteins | sample MGYA00237883_ERZ534232 | MGnify/ENA metagenome assembly ERZ534232
ATTAAGAGCAGTACTGGCAAACATAGATGAACATGACTTATTTAAGGGAGACCCTAAATATGTATATCTTCTTCTTAGTGTAATCGAGGCTATTGGAAAGATGGTTGAGAGAAAGCACAAGATTGAGACAAATCAGCCTCTAATCATAAATAATAGTTTTGCCCTATCAGTTCTTAGTATCGTAAAGGAAGAAGTAACAGATACGGAAATAGTGGAAAGAATTGCTGAGAGAGTTGAGTCTTTGTCTCCTGATACCTTAAGAGAACTTACCCAAAGACCAGAGGTCAACATTATTATTCAAGAAGAGATGGAAAATATCTAATATCAGAGGTAGAGATTATGAAGAAAGAAAGACTTGAATTAAACCAAAGAACCCTTAGTGAGTTTTCCAACTATCTACGCGAGGGAAACAATAAAAGGGATACAAGAAGTTTTGAACATCTATCCGAGGAAGAACTAAAGGCAAGCTTATATTATTTAACGGCAGAGCTTGTCGCAGCTATCTCAGGAAGAGAGATTGAAGAACTGCCGGATATTGATATGGATTTAGTAGAGAAAGGCAAAAAGGTAGAAACAACCTGGGTTGAAGTAGTTCATAGACCATATCTTGATATAAGCGATGAAGAGCTTAATGAGCAAATAAACGGTTGTATAGAACAAGAGTTAGATTCTCCAGACATTCCTTCTTCTTGGAAGTCTTTGTGGGAGAAGCAAGAATAAATACCCAAATCAGCTTCTAATAACTTGTATGCAAGAAGGAATTATAAATAAATAGTAGAATATAGGTTCTAGGGGCAAAAGAACTAGGGGAATAGTCAAAAATATAAGCATACAATTTAAGCCAGCTCTAGATAGGCTGGTTTATTTAATACAAGGATAGATTCTGTTAAATTCTATTCATGCTATTTGAATAATAATATATTGATGGAAATTTGGTTTGCAAAAATCAAATTCTAATATAATTGAGGTAGTTTATAATCTGTAGATGTCTATGGACGGGAGTTTATTCAAAAATACAGATTTAAAAATAAAATGATGTAAATTAGTAATTATTTGTTAAAGATTATTTAGGAGAGTTGGTAAATGATTGAGACAATTACTTTAAAGAATTTTAAAGGATTTAAGAGTCTGGATAACATGGCTATTAAACCGATAACTATTCTATGTGGTACAAATAGCAGTGGGAAAAGTTCCATCCTACAAAGCATCCTCCTTTTTAAACAGACAGTAGAAAGCAAGAATCCAAATCAGACACTTCTTCTTAATGGAAGATTTACCCATCTGGGTACCTTTGAAAATATCATATTTGAGAAGAAGCTAGATAATGACGTGGTTTTGGATTTTAGCTTCAAGGTTACAAAACAGATTGCCTATTTCGAAAGACATAGAGGTATTTCTCCTATTCATTATTATCTAAAGGACCTTGTATCGCAAGAGAGCTGGGACCTAAAACAAGCTGAGTACCTTATTTGCTATAGCATTGCTCTTGAAACGTTTTCAGAGAGGCAAAATGATAGCTTTTCTGAAACTTACTTAATGCCTATTAGAATCAAATACTTGAGTTTTAAAGTAGAAACAAGGACACCAGAAGGCGAGATAGTACCCGAGGCTCATATTGAAATGAGATATGAGGAAAATAACCGTTATGAAGTCAAATGGAAAAATGTCTATTCAAGATTATTTAGAGGTGAAAAGCCAAGTAGTGGAAAAAACATAAAAGTAAGAGTTGATTTTGCAAATCTATTTCCTGTTCATATACGCTTGGTTGGCGAAAAAGATGCAAGGGAGAAACCACCTGCTGTTACTTATACTCTTCACAGACTAAGCCAAATATTTCAATATTTCCTAACACCACTTACGTATATTGGCCCCCTAAGGGAGGAACCCTCTAGAAGATATATCTATGAAGATGAAATAGTCGAAATTGGCACGAAGGGAGAAAATGCAGCATATTTATACATGGCAGAACAAGACAATGAAATCAAGAATCACTTTTTTTATAATCCAACCCTTAATTTATTCTTTGAGGAAAAAAATACCTTGAAACTAAAGGAAGCTGTAAAAAGATGGTTGGACTTGATGAGAATATATGATTTTAAAACTGAGCCCACAGGCGAAATAATATATTTAAATCTAAAATCAAGCTCAGCAGAGGATACGCGTGTAAGTATTGCTGATACAGGATTTGGAGTTAGTCAAATATTTCCTATTGTCTTGGAAGGACTGAGAATGCGAAGACATAGTACTCTTTTACTTGAGCAACCAGAAATACATTTGCACCCTAATCTTCAGATGCAACTAGCAGACTATTTTATTGCACTTGCTTTATCAAAAAAGCAGGTTGTTGTTGAAACTCACAGTGACCATATTGTGAATAGAATAGTAAGGAGAATAGTAGAAGATGAAGAATTAAACCTAAAAAAGCTTGTAGGTCTTTATTTCATTGAACCGACCGATAATGGAGCAATATATAAGGAAATTAACATCGATGATAAAAGTGGCATAAGAAATTGGCCAGAAAACTTTTTTGACCAAACTGCGATGGAGCAAGAACAGACAATGCGCGCTGGTTTAAAAAAGAGAAAAATTGAAAGCGAGAACGAATAATGAATACGGTTTTTGACCCTGCAATTGTCTTTATATCAGATACAGAATGGCTGGATTTTAGAAAAAGAGAAGAGTTTTTAGAGCATTTTTTAGACAATATCGATTTCGTAGATGAATACAAGATTACAAAAGTTTATTGGACTAATCATCTAGAAGAATTTCTCTGGAATCATCCTCAGCTACCGCCGTGGCGTCTTGATAGAGACATGCAGATAAAGCTAGTACCTATCATATATCGTAAATTCCAAGACAATAGGCAATTTATCGATTGTTGCCCAGGTACTTGCTCTGTTCAACCTAGATTTGCGAACACATGTCCCAATAGTCAAGTATTTGACAAGTTCTTGCAGTTGATGCATGAAATGGTAAAACGTGAAGAATCGGTTTTTTTAAGTGTTGGACTAGGAAATCAAGCCTCGAGTAGCAATTACTATGATTTTAATTGTAGTTGCCACTCTAATAGTTTGACACCAGAGTTGATAAATTACCCAGTTGATTGGTTGAATTATCTTGATTTAGAAAATGACTATTGGCCTAGTAGACATGAGGAAGTTTCTGTCTTTCTGCAAGCAATAGAGATAACTAGGAAAAAGGACTTGAACAATAAAATTTTTAGATATCAATACAGCTTTTCCAAGCAATTTATTAAAGAAATTGCTTCTACAAATGAAAACAGAAAGAATATCTTAACTTCTATTGCTAAGAGATTGACCTTATCAAGTCACGAAGCAAGCCAAGATGGTAGTTTACAAGAAGAATATATCAATAGCCGAAGAGAATATAGATTTAGAGTGACAGGTGAAGCAAGGATTCATTATAAATTCTTGGATACTAATGAAATTCAGTTCTTAAGATATTATGGCGAAGGGCATCATGATAATGGATTATGAGAGAATTATTTTTATATAGTCGGGTCAAAGTTTTCTAATGGGGTTTTATATTTTATTATTCTTGCAAAAGCTGTTATTTTATCTTCTTAATTTTTTGTACAGGACCATATTCTTTATGTACTTCTTTTAAGTCTTTAACAGTTAAATGAACATACACATCAACTACCCGTGAATCTGTATGTCCGAAAGACTTTTGAGATTTGAAAAAATTGCGAGAGCATTCCTAAACTTATCATACCCCCGTACAAATCATCTCTAGAAAGAGAGCATGTGCTGTTTACAGAAACTTAAAGGGATTTAAGGAGGCACCATAGGCAAATATGCTTACAGGATTCTTGAGAAGGATTTTCTATAAGCACAGCGAACTTAAATTCATTAGGGGCAAAAGAACTAGGGGACTAATAATCTATATGTTTATATTTGAAACCAGCTCTAATAAAGCTGGTTTTTGTGTTTTGGGGAGGTGTTTATGCCAAAAGCTGGATACTGCAATGAGTGTAAAAAGAATGTTTGGATAAAAGAGGATGGTAGTGGCGATTGCGGACATTCTGCAGACTTGATTACGGGAGTGTATGAAGTTAAGTCTGGAAAACCGAAGAAGAAACAGCCAATTCTTATTATAACTATTATCTCAATTGTATCTCTTTGTCTTTGCTGTGCCATTGGAGTTTTAACACAAATTCCGACTGGCACAAGGGAGAAAGAAGAATCCATAAAAGAAGATACGTATGTAAAGTCATCAACAAAGATAAAAGAAACGATTAAATTGAGCATAAAGTCTCCTTCAAGTAATTCGACTGTTAATGTTTCTTCTATTGAGGTTGTAGGTGAAACTGAGCCGAATGCTGAGTTGACAGTCCAGTTTATAAATCAGTCACACGAAATAAAGGCAGACAGTCAGGGTAATTTTAAGGCTTCGGTAGATTTACATGAAGGCAAAAATGAAATTAAGGTTGTTGCTAGGAAAAGTGGTTTTATTCCTTCTGGTACAACAATTTACTTGACATACGAAATAGAGAAAACCTGGCATGAAGTTTTAAATATTAGTGGAAACAGCACAAAAACAACTGAAATATTTGAAATAAAAGGTGAAGGAAAAATTACTTGGAGCTTTAATGGTGGAATAGGAAGTATATTTGGACTTGACCTTATGAGAGAAGGAGCAAGCTTTCCTGTGGATATGATTGCTAACATCGGAAATGAATCAGGGTCGGATAATTCTTTTATCCATAGTACGGGTAGGTTTTATTTAAAAATTCTTAGTGCTAATGGGAATTGGACAGTTAAAGTTGATGATAAGTATTAGTTAATCCAAGCAAGGTGATTTGTTGGTCTGTTCAAGGTGGTTTTAAGGATTAGGCAATATTGATTAGGGGGGGGCTAAATCCCTAAAAAGTAAACATTGTAGGCCGCTCGGGAGCTTCGCTTTAGATTTCGCAAATTAAGGTAGGGGGGGTCTAGGAGACTAGACAGAAAAGAATTAGCAGGTAAAAGGACAAGGATAAGCAATATTAGGGGTAGAAAAGTAGGCATTAATTGAGTAAAATGCATTACTTTTCTTGTTAACTTTGTCGTTGGACATGGGGTTCTTATTTATTGATATGAAAGGAATTATCCATTAGTTTTTTACAAAACTTCAAGCAGAAGATTAATAATAGGATGTCTACAGAAACAGCTCAAATAACTGTAGCTTTGGATTGTCTGCAAAAAATCCATAAAGGTATTGCAGATAAAGTTGGAGTATCAAATAAAGACAATGTGACTGCAATCTATATAATTAGTGGTAGAATTTTAACGCATTGCTATGCTATTTTGCAATTATTGAAAAATGGTTTTGTTGCCGAAGCAGGAATATTAATACGCTCAGTATATGAATCAATATTTCTGGCTGAATATTTTTATTTGAATAACAATGACTACACTACATTGCAAAAATGGTTTGATGATGAAGTTGTTGAACCAAAAAAGCTGAAGAAAAAACATGGCTTATTTCTTGGGCAAGGAGAACAAAAAAAGGTCGAAGAAAGCGTAGAGCTTATCAAATCCCTATATTCTGCATTTTCAAAATATGTACATCCAACATTTAGTATTTCTAGAATTAATATGTGTCTTTTGGATAATCATTATGACTACAGATGTCGCAAAATCAGGAAAGCAAATGATACAATCTCCTTTTCAGTTCCCCAACTCGTCATAGCGGTTATTAATATGTTTATTATCTTATCTGATATATTCGAAATTAACCAAAAAGAGCTTGACCAGTTAAAAGATTGTATTGAGACATTAGAATAGAATAAGAAGTTGATTAATAGAAAGACATATACTAAAGCCCTAATCGATTTATTCGAAAAACAGTAAGAATGCTCGGTATATTGCAACAAAGATTAGGGACTGTAACAGCTCATCTCCCTAAAACCCTCTGTATAGGACTGTATTTACGATGCGCCTCTTTAAGGTCTCTTCCAACTAGATTCACATAGACATCAATCATTCTTGGGTCAACATGACCTAATTGTCTTCTCTGTTACACGTTTCATTATCGTGTCTCCAAGACCCTTGAGAGAGGGCTGTATGTGGCGTGGGCTTGGCTTAGGTCCTTTGCTGTTAAGTGTACATAGACGTCGATTGTTCTTGAATCAGAGTGTCCCATGAGCAACTGCAGTCTTTTTGCATCCCCTCCTCCCTTAATCCAAAGTGTAGCGAAAGTATGTCTCAAAACGTGAGGAGAAACCTTTTCTCTAGGCAGCCCTGCTTTTTGCGCAGTGTCTTTGATAATCCGGCACAACCTATCTCTTGTTAATCTATCCCCTTTTGTAGTTATGAAGAATGCATCTTCGAAAGGTGTGTCTCCTCTTGCTTTTAAGTAGCGATGGAGTGCTTTCGCTGTTTGCTTACTAAAAGGAACCACCCGCTCTCTCCCTCCTTTGCCAAAGACCTTAACTGCGTTATCTAAAGAGCAATCTGGAAGGGAAAGGGAGCAGACTTCAGAAGCCCTCAAGCCTGTATCAAGAAGCAAGGAGATTAGGGCATAATTCCTCTTATATACAAATCCGGTACCTTTAGCAGCTTTAAGAAGAACGAAAGCTTCCCCTTCTTTTAGAACTCTAGGAAAAACCTTTGGATTCTTGATAGGTGCGAGGGCGGCTATAGGATTCTTTAGGATTCGCTCTTCTCTTTGCAGGAAGCGGAAGAAGGCTCGGAGTTGCTTGTAGTGAGTCCAGATTGTAGCTGGCTTTAGCCCCTTTTGCCTAAGGTTTCCCAGATATTGTCTAATTTCATTTGCTGTGATTTCTTCTGGTGATTTGTTATGGACAAACTTTGCAAAAGGGCAAAGAACCCTTTTGTATTGCTGGATGGTCTTTTCTGACCTTCCTTCAAACTCAATAGCGAGAAGAAAATTTGCCAGGCTCGCATTGAAACTTTTAATGACAGTATTTGTTTTCAAGGTCGCATCCCTCCATAAAAATTGACATTGATAGAAAAACTTAAATAGCAGTTGAGGGATGTTGTAGTCTTGGTGATTACACCACAGCCCTTTCAAGGCTGCGGCGGGGATTCGAATTCCCCTGGGGGCACCTTTATTTTAGCATATACGATAGCTTGGTTTGTTTGCTATTGCTTACATAAAAGGCAAAGGATCAGGCAAAATCGGAAACCTCACCTGGTCCAAATTTATTGCATATAATTAAATCCCTGCTGTTTGTTATTCTCCTATTTCGGGCAGATAATGTAAGAGAGCGAACACAATGGTAAAGAGAAGAAAAACAATTGTGCCCTGGTTGATCCAAGCTACCGGTGGTATCCCGAATAGGGTCTTACCACCGACAAAAAGCTTCATTACTATTCCTAAAACATAAAAGATGATAGCAGCCCAGAAAGATAATTTATAAAGCACTCGCAAAAAGAAACACCTCCCTAATCTCATTCTGTATATCTATTCGACAAGCCAAAATATTTGCCTGCTAAGAATAGAAATATAAACTAAATGTCCTTTTTTATCAAATAATAATCCTTATCTTATTTGAAGTTGTCAGAACGGTCGGTTTTTGAGATAATGTACCGAAACAGAATCGCGGGCTGTTACTAATAATGGCTCACTTAAAGAGCATGGGCGATTAGCTCAGTGGGAGAGCATCTGCCTTACAAGCAGAGGGTCAGTGGTTCAAATCCACTATCGCCCACCATCTCTTGCCATAGTCTCAATAGCAAATGAAGAATGAATCAGGCGGGGATTATTTATTAGTCTTTATTTTTAAACTTAGGTATATCTATTGCTTGCACTCTATCATTATATTTATCGGCAACAAAAAATATCCTGTTTCCTGCATAGACGATCTGCGCCGGATGGTTTAATTGTCCGTCTTTTGTGCCAAATTCCCCTAACTCCTCAAGCTGTTCCCCGTTCTTATTAAAAACCTTTATTGAGCCGGGAAATGCGTCTACCACATATATTACATTATCTTCATCAACAGCTATGCTAACCGGTAGTCCAAACTTGCGACTTTTGTCTTTTGCATCTTCCGGTGGTTTTCCTGCTGTCCATAGTACTTCACCTTGTCTGTTAAGTGCTTGTATTCTTAAGTTGTTTGAGTCTGCTACATATACGTTTCCATTACCTCCAACAGTAATACCATTAGGAAAATCAAAATCTCCTTTTTCTTTCCCTCTTTTCCCCCACTTAGCAAGTCTTTTACCGTCTAAATTATAAATAAGCACTGAACTTCCTGTTGTCAGATAAAGTCTGTCATTGCCTATGGCGGGAGTCAGTGGCTCTTTGACCTTGAACTCTTTGATGAACTTACCGTCGGAATCGAATATTAGTACCTTATTTTGGACTCTATCAGTTACGTAAACCTGACCAAAGGAGCTTACGGCTATTCCCATAGGAGATTGGAGTTCTCCTTTTTTGGTTCCTTCTTTGCCAAACTTGAACAAGTACTTGCCATTTTTATCAAAGACAAGAATTTGATGATTTCCCTGATCAGCGACATAGAGATTGCCATTATTGCTAACCGCAATTCCATTAGGTTTTAAAAGCAACCGATCTCCATCTTCGCCATAACCGTATATGCTAAAAATATGCTTAAATCCTTTTGCTTTTGTTGAAGATCTGGCTTCCGGTCGGGTTAGAATAAAATATAGATAGGTAAGAACGCCCAATAATAACAGTAGGGCAATAAGTATTATAATTAAGGTTTTTCGCCGATTTATTTGAAACCGCTTCAAGTATCCTCCCTTAATTTCTCAAAATAACACAGCTGCATGAGCTTAACAATATCTAAATATTTCATTGAGATCTCGTATTAAAGTAATTCAATAACAAAATCGATATAGAAACAAGCTCCTGGTTAAAGATTCGGATATTTCCTTACTAATCTAAAGTGATGATATTCATATTAGACCAGTTATATCTATTTAAGAAATACAATAAAGTTGTTAAGAAAATAGCGATAAATTTTATATAGGAAAGCAATGCTGTTTTACCTGCATTTTAATATTGGAGTACTTGTGAATCATTGATAACGATGGTTTTTTATTGTCAAAGCTTGTTTCAAATGGTTTTCTGTGCCGCTGAACTTGGATTTGAAGTTTCGATAGACTTAAGTTATGTCCTAATATTGCCGAAATAATAAATAAGAAACATGCAAATAAGATTTATATGATAAGAGCAGTTCAAGTATTTAATTTGAGTTTTATGCAGGGTAGAATTTTATTTCAAAGCTGTGTTGAAAGGGGAACATATGCTTTGTTTGTTGTGTCCACAAAGAAAGACTGACGAGTTAGGAAGTGTGTAAATTTGAGAATGCGTGAAAATCATCGTGTGAGCATTCTTAAGCGAATAGAAACACCAGGGCATTCAATAGGGACTACCTCTATTTCTTCTCTTGATGAAAGTCCCGGTAAGTCTAATAAAAGGTTGGGCATGGTAACACTTTTCTTAATTATCATAGCCTTGCTTTCCCTCACATTCTCCACCGCAGTCTTTGCCGGAGGATATAATCATCCCACAGATGATCCTATTCCTCCTGCGGATAATCCCCACGGAGGATATGCGGATACGACTAACAAGTGTAAGACATGTCATGCCGTTCATTCTGCCACCGGTAGCTATGTTCTACTAAGAGATAACTCAGCCTCAACCGAATGTGACTACTGTCATGGAACCGGTGGGGTATCAAGCAAGATTATCTCCGGTGGAAGTCATGAAACCCACCTGACAGCATCAAGAGGACCACAAATTGAATGTTATGACTGCCATAAAGTACATACAACCGTAGCCGGAGCACAATTCAAAGACAAAGAACTCCTATCAACTACTACTTCCTGTAATGATTGTCATTCACCCGGTGGAGCATTTGATGGAGTAAATGATGCCAATTACGGAGCCAAGAATAATTGGGATGACGGAGTATACGATAGCGGAAACCTAAAACAAGGAAAAGAGAAATGGTGTGCCTCCTGTCATGATGCCGATAAAGCCAGCAGTAATCAGGATGGCTCGGGAGTAGCGGCCCCTGATGTATCGGGAGACAATTCTACCTACGGCTATTATGTCTCCGGACATCAGATATCCTGCATGGGCTGTCACAACTCTACCCTAGACCATCTGGACGGAGAACCCCGCACTTATGCCTACACCCTGGATAACTATAATTCCGGATATAGACTGAAATATTCAATGAATATACCTTTGTGGGGATCTGATGGGGCTGGCCAGTCCAATTTCGATCTGTGCTTCAAATGTCATAGTTATGATAACATCTTTGATAACACAGAACCTTTTAACACAGGTTTTAGAGATGACAATGATGGTATTAACAGGCATGCTAGTAGCCATCTAGGCGACGGAGTAGATCCCAGAAAAGCACATGCCTGGGACTCTGACTGGGATATGTCTGTTGACTCCCGAATAAGTTGTCCTGCCTGCCATAACGTCCATGGATCTAAAACACCTCGTATGATCAGATCAGGAGAACTGATAAGTACTCCGGGAACCACAGATAAAGTACCGGCTCTTGATTTCAGATGGTACAAAAGTGACGGAGTAACCCAGACCACAACTTTTGCCGAAAGCTATTATGGTGATATGCCTCCTCTTGGTGGTGCAGGTGGAGGAAGTATCTCCAACAGTAAAGTCTGCAATGGTTGTCATGCCGGTCCAGGCCCAGTAAAATATTACCGCACTCCTACCAGCGGGTTGCTTAGTTGTAGCAGTTGTCATGTGGGTACGGGAGATACGGACAATTTCTCCTGGGACGGTACAACAGCAAAAGTTGACCAAACCGAATGGACAACCAGAGGCCATGGAAGACCAACTGCCAGCGGCAATTATCCGGTATCCGGTAATCCACCGGCCAATCTTGATTGCGATGATTGCCATGATTTTAGTGTAAAGCATGATGACTCAAGCAACTATTTCAGACTTAAAAACATCAGCGATGCTACCTGGGGTAAGAACTATACTTGTCAGGTATGTCATGCATCAGGACAGAGCGGAGCAACCAAGAAAGTGGATTCCACTCATTATGGCCTAAAACATGACACCACTAAGAATGGCGGTCAGTTCTGCTGGGACTGCCATGATCCTCACGGTGACAGCAATATTTATATGGTACATCTGAAACCTGCAATGAAGTCAGATGCTTCTACTATGCTTCCGACAACTTTGGCTACGAATAATGTGGTCTTTATTGATAAAACAATCGGAATAGACTATGCGCAAAGCTCATCTCCATATAATGGTATATGTAATGTATGTCATACAACGGCGAATCACTATACGGAAAGTTCAGGAGACGGGCATCAGTCAGACAGAGTTTGTACAGACTGTCATCCTCACACTACGTCGGGAAATATCAACGGAGCTTTTAGTCATGGTGGCGGTTCAGGCACTGGTTGCATAGAATGTCACGGTCATGATTCCGGAACACTTTATGATCCTGACGCGGCGGCTCCATATACTCCAGGAGCTTCGGTAAGCAGTGGAGATGGAACATATCAGAGTCATTCCACTCATACTGAAACTGATAGTGATGATGCAAGAGGACCGGGTATCTATTGTGATGATTGTCATGATATAAACAATTTCCCCTATTTCAAATCAGGTACTGATAGCAATGGTGACGGTAAGTATAATCTAGCGGAGACAGATGTTTGCGATACTTGTCATAGCCCGGGAGGCACCTATGACGGAGTAGATGATGCAACCATAGGCGCTAAGGACAATTGGGATGATGGTGTATACAATGGAGACATCTTAATATCAGGAAAAGAAAAATGGTGTGCCAGTTGTCATGATGAGTCCCCGGCTTTTATGAAGACCGTAAATGCTCCAAATATTGTCGGGGATGAAGACGGATCATATACATACGGAAGCGGATGGGGTTATTACAAGACCGGCCATGGCCTATCTTCCAGTCAGTATTATCCGTCAAGTGGCGGTGCTTCTATGGGCGGAGCAATACAGTGTAGTAGCTGCCATGATTATACAACTACCCATATTGATGGTCAGTCACGTACATATGATGACGGTGATAGTAGTACTACCGATCCTAGTGTCTATCGTCAAGGATATAGACTGAAACTAGTAAACGGTCAAGAACCTATGCGAGTGCCCTGGCCTCAAAACACCAGCAATAATGCAGATAACTATCGGCTTTGTGCTAGTTGCCATAATACAGGACCACTTCTTAGTGGTACTAACATGGAAACGAATCTTAAAACTGATGGAGCAAACCGCCATCATTATCATTTAATTCAAAATAATTTGAGGTATGCTTCTGACTGGAGTGGCGCCATTAATAGCCGTATGACTTGTGTTAACTGTCATAATGTTCATGGGTCAACTAGAATGGCCATGGTGCGTGACGGAAAACTTACAAACAGAGAACCAGGACTTCAAATATGGTATTACAATGATTCGGTTTCAGTCAATACGTCAAATCCTGACCCGCCGGTTCCTGAAGATATACCTCTTTCTGCCAGTACCGGTACGGTTTGGATTGAAAATAGTTCATCCAATCTCTGTACTCATTGTCATGGTAGTGTTAATACTACCATAGAAAACAGAGATTCTTACTGGGACAATCCGGCGCCTGTTCTTACCTGGACTTATGAGACAAACTATACGGATGACGGAGTCAATCCGAATGTAGTATTAGTATCCGGAAACAATGCCGAGTTTAGGGTCAATTATATTGATAAGGGCAATGATGCACCTACTTCTATGCAGGTATGGGTAGATCAGAATGATAATGGTTCATATGAAGCTCTTGAGAAATATAACATGAATGAGGTTGACTTCGGAGATGTTGACTACACAGATGGGAAATTTTATACATACACACTTCCACTTACATATGCTGGTGACGGGAGCATCAATTACAGATTCTACGCCTCGGATGGTACATATACGGCAGTTGGTGGAGAACCAATATCAGATCATACTGTAGTGGTTGATGCTAACGGTAAGCGGGATGTACCCAGTGAATATGGCACTATCCAGGCAGCTATTGATGCCTCATCTAATGGAGATGTTATTTCAGTTGCCAGTGGCACATATGTGGAAAATATCGATTTTACAGGTAAGGCGGTTACTGTTGAGTCGGTAAGTGGTGCTGCCTCGACTATAATTGATGGTAACGCTAGTGGTAGTACTGTATCATTTAAAACTGGTGAGACTTCGAGTTCCGTATTGGATGGATTTGCTGTTCAAAATGGTTCAGGCACCGGTAATTATGGTGGCGGTATTTACTGCAACAATGCATCTTCACCGACTATACAAAATTGTACTATTAGCAATAACACAACAAGCCTAGATGGTGCAGGTATCTATTGTGCCAATAGCTCATCACCGACCATTATCGGTTGCACTATTACTAGTAACTCAGGTCGGGTTGGTGGGGGTATATATGCTACTAGTACCTGCTCGCCGACGATTAGCAATACTACTATAAGTAGCAACAACGCAAGCAGCTCTGGTGGAGGAGCTTACTTTACCGATGGATGCTCGGTCAATCTTGACACCTGTATAATAACCGGAAATACGGCTGCTAACAATGGTGGCGGACTTGAATTTATTACAAGTTCTACCGGACAAATCACCAATTGTACTGTCAGTAACAATACTGCAACCAGCTTAGACGGAGGCGGAATCTACTGGAGCGGAGGTATAGCCAATATATCAGGATCATCTTTCAGCGGTAATTCAGGTCGAAATGCCGGTGGTATATGGTTCAGTGGTCTTACGTCAGCAACACTTACTAATTGTAGTTTTAGCAGCAATACAACTCCTTATCTGGGAGGCGGTATCTATGCTGCCAGCACAACATTGATTGTAAGCAAGTGTACTTTTAATGGCAATATAGCAAGTGGTAATGGCGGTGGCGGCATGTATCTAAATGGTGGCACAGCCACCATCACCAATTGTACTATTACCAACAATTCGGTAAATACCCTGGACGGTGGAGGAATTTATTGTAACACTGTTACCCCAACTATCACTAATTGCACCATCGCCAATAATTCAGCTGCTCGCTATGGCGGTGGACTGAGTGGTGGTGGCACGATTACCAATTCCATCATCTGGGGCAACACTGCTGGAACTTCTGATCCGCAGATATTCGGTTCGCCAACGGTTACCTACTCTGATGTTGAGGGTGGATATACAGGAACCGGAAATATCAATTCTGATCCGCTATTTATAGGTGGTGGAAATTATCACTTAAGCTCGATAGCCTCGCCATGTGTGGATTCAGGCACTAATTCTGGAGCTCCGTCCGATGATATCGATGATGATAGCAGGCCTCTGGGTTCCGGTTATGATATGGGTTCCGATGAATTTGTACCTCCGGCACCGGCTGCTCCTACTCTGGATTGGACCGGAGAGACTAACTACACAACAGATGGAGTAAATCCGGATAGTGGAGCGGGCGGTAGCGATTTTGAGTTTAGGGTCAAATACACGGATATTAATAATGATCCTCCATCACCGATCCAGGTATGGGTAGATGAGGATGACAGTGGTACTTATGAGGTCGGCGAGAAGTATGACATGACAGCAGTAAATGGTGGCGATACTAACTATACTGACGGAAAACTTTACACTAAGACTCTGGCTATAAACTATGCCGGAGACGGTGATCTCAACTACCGATTCTATGCTTCAGATGGCGCAAGCGATGCTACAGGTGCTCCTGCATCCAATAGCGTAGTAACCATAACCAATAATGTACCAATTCTTGCCTGGACCGGACAGACCAATTACACCACTGACGGAGTTAGTCCGAATGTTGGTGCCAGTGGCAGCAATTTTGAGTTCAGAGTTAAATACACAGACGCTGATAATAATGCACCTAGCTATGTCAAAGTATGGGTAGATGAGAATGACAGCGGTACTTATGAAGCTGATGAAAAATATGACATGAGTGCGATAGATCCCGGTGATCTGAATTATACTGATGGCAAGCTATATACTAAGACCCTAACCCTCGTCCTGGCGGGAGACGGTAATCTTAACTATCGTTTCTGTGCATCAGATGGTACCGATGAAGCTACCGGTACGCCGACATCTGATAGCGTGGTGACTATTTCTTCAGGTACTAATACTGCACCGGTTCTGGCTTGGACCGGAGAGACTAATTATACCAGTGATGGAGTTAATCCTGACAGTAGTCTTAGTGGAAATGATTTTGAATTCAGGGTTAAGTATACGGATGATGATAATGACACTCCATCGCCGATCCAGGTATGGGTAGATCAAAATGACAGCGGCACTTATGAGGTCGGTGAAAAGTATGATATGACCGGAGTTGTTCCTGGTGACACTGATTATACTGATGGTAAATTATATACTAAGACTCTGGCTATAACCTCTGCTGGAGATGGCAATCTCAACTATCGTTTTTATGCTTCGGATGGTACTGATGATGCAAATGGTGTCCCGACAGCCGATCATATTGTAACCGTTATTGATCCACTCGAAGTTCCTAGTGAATATGGCACAATTCAAGCGGCTATCAATGCTGCTTCCAGTGGAGACTATGTACGTGTTGCTAATGGTACGTATAGTGAAAACATCAACTTCAATGGTAAGAACATAACGGTCTTGTCAGCAAATGGCGCAGCAGTAACAACAATTCAGGGTGCAAGTGCTGCAACAAATGCTCCGGTAGTAACTTTTAGCGGTGCTGAAACCTCCAGTGCGGTTCTTGATGGTTTCACCATTGACAACCAGGCAACTGCCAATAATGCAACTAGAGGAATATATATAACCAGTAGTTCTGCTCCGACAATTTCAGACTGTACAATAGCAGGTAACCAAGTCCTATCTTATGTTGATGGTTCAGGAATCTATATAAATGGAGGAACGGCAACTATTAGTAATACAACTATTGGTACGTCGGGTAATGGTAACTCCGGACGATATGGTGCTATTTATGGTACTTCGCTATCTGGTCCGCTTTCCGTAAGTGGCGGTTCGGTATCATATAGCACTGGTACAATCGGTGCTGGTATATATTTGACCAGTGCATCTCAGACAATGACTATTACAGGAACTACTATCAGCAATAATACTGCTGCACAGCACGGAGGAGGAATTTACAGTAATAATTCAGCGTTATCCATAAGTGGTTGTACTTTTACAGGCAACACGGTAACCGGTACCAGTTTTGATGGTGGCGCTATTTATCTGACCGGAGCCTCATCGTCTGCTGTTATTTCAAGCAGTACGTTTACCGGCAATGCTTCCCGTTATGGCTATGGTGTTTATATTAATGGCTCTACAGCGGCGACACCATTAGCCATAAGCGATTGTACGTTTGATGCCAATTTATCTAATGGCGGTTCATCCATAGGAGGCGGTATATATCTAACCACTGTCACCAATACATCAACTATTTCCAATACCGATATTACTAACACCACAGTTTCCCAGAATGGAGGCGGTATTTATACTAACAATTCACCTCTGACTATAGACGGTAGCAACATAAGCAATAATACGGCAACCAGTCTTGACGGCGGTGGTATCTATATGACTGGAGCCAGTGCTACAGTAACTATTACCGATACTACTATTAATAATAATTCGTCAAGATACGGCGGCGGTATTTACGCTTCCGGTGGAGCTGATCTGATATTCACCGATGGTAGTGTAAATAGCAACCAGGCAAACAGTAGTGGAAGTGGTGGTGGAATTAATGTATCAGGCTCCGGTTCGACTATTGATATTGCCAGGATAAATATTAAAGGAAACCGGAGCGGTGTCTACGGCGGAGGTATTTACGCAGGTAGCGGGACAGCTGCTACGATTACCAATTGTACAATATCCGGCAATAGCACCGATCAGCAAAGTTACAGTGACGGTGGAGGAGTTTATTCAACTGGGGCTACTGTGAATATTCTCAACAGTACAATTGCCGGCAACTACTCTAATCGTTATGGTCCCGGATTGCAGGCCGGTGGAACGATAACAATTACCAATAGCATTATATGGGGCAATGTCTCCGGTGGATTCTATCCGCAAATAAACGGAACCGCAACTGTTACTTATTCAGATATTGAAGGTGGATACACTGGTACCGGAAATATCAATTCCAATCCATTATTTGTTAACTTACAGCAAGCTTCAAGTGGAAATCCAACTGCTGCCGGTGATTTTCATATCCAGTCCGGTTCACCATGTAGAGATCAGGCTACTGGTGCTGGTGCGCCATCTGAGGATATCGATGGCGACTTTAGGCCGCAAGGTATAGGTTATGACATGGGCTCTGATGAGTATACCCTCTAAGAACCACTAACCAAAACATTAAAAAATAGTTTTTGTAATAAACCCGGTTTCGGTCGCCGGGTTTATTGCTTTTTTCTTACTTCAGATAGATGTGAAAAATATTATCCGACAAAAAAGAATTTGTTCCCTATTTACATGCGCAAAAAGGTAGAATTATTTGAAAAAAAACGGTATAATAAGTGAAAAGAATAACAATCGTAAATTGAGCTTTAGAAATGGGGAGATGCAGTTGTAAAAAAGGGGCTCAAGGTCTCTTTTATGCGACAGGCGTAAATACCATGTTAATTTTATAAGACGCAAATTTCATCCCAGAGAAAGCACCATAATGAATTACCAAAGCTCATAGGCATCGAGACTATATATCGCACAAAGCTTAATCTTCGGCAAAGTAGTTACACCAGTATCCGGTATTTTTTCAACACTACAAATTCTATTCGATTTGCGCTGCGAGAAGCTCTGACTGCACAAGCACCTAATTAATATAATGATTAGTGGGCAAGGATACGTTTGTGCATAAATCTTGAGTTATACAAGGCGGAAGGAAAAAGTGTTCTCGGTTGACTTATTTAGGGGTTGGCAAGGATTGAAAAAAAACAAATCGGGTGTGCTTAGACTGAGAGACATTAAGCAAGAAATTTGGCGTGCATCTTTGTTTAATAATGGAATCAGGATTTGGATTTCCAAAAGAGCAGCTTTGTTTATTCTTACTATGGTTGCTTTAGTTCTCATGTCCCTCACATTCTCCACCGCAGTCTTTGCCGGAGGATATAATCATCCCACAGATGATCCTATTCCTCCTGCGGATAATCCCCACGGAGGATATGCGGATACGACTAACAAGTGTAAGACATGTCATGCCGTTCATTCTGCCACCGGTAGCTATGTTCTACTAAGAGATAACTCAGCCTCAACCGAATGTGACTACTGTCATGGAACCGGTGGGGTATCAAGCAAGATTATCTCCGGTGGAAGTCATGAAACCCACCTGACAGCATCAAGAGGACCACAAATTGAATGTTATGACTGCCATAAAGTACATACAACCGTAGCCGGAGCACAATTCAAAGACAAAGAACTCCTATCAACTACTACTTCCTGTAATGATTGTCATTCACCCGGTGGAGCATTTGATGGAGTAAATGATGCCAATTACGGAGCCAAGAATAATTGGGATGACGGAGTATACGATAGCGGAAACCTAAAACAAGGAAAAGAGAAATGGTGTGCCTCCTGTCATGATGCCGATAAAGCCAGCAGTAATCAGGATGGCTCGGGAGTAGCGGCCCCTGATGTATCGGGAGACAATTCTACCTACGGCTATTATGTCTCCGGACATCAGATATCCTGCATGGGCTGTCACAACTCTACCCTAGACCATCTGGACGGAGAACCCCGCACTTATGCCTACACCCTGGATAACTATAATTCCGGATATAGACTGAAATATTCAATGAATATACCTTTGTGGGGATCTGATGGGGCTGGCCAGTCCAATTTCGATCTGTGCTTCAAATGTCATAGTTATGATAACATCTTTGATAACACAGAACCTTTTAACACAGGTTTTAGAGATGACAATGATGGTATTAACAGGCATGCTAGTAGCCATCTAGGCGACGGAGTAGATCCCAGAAAAGCACATGCCTGGGACTCTGACTGGGATATGTCTGTTGACTCCCGAATAAGTTGTCCTGCCTGCCATAACGTCCATGGATCTAAAACACCTCGTATGATCAGATCAGGAGAACTGATAAGTACTCCGGGAACCACAGATAAAGTACCGGCTCTTGATTTCAGATGGTACAAAAGTGACGGAGTAACCCAGACCACAACTTTTGCCGAAAGCTATTATGGTGATATGCCTCCTCTTGGTGGTGCAGGTGGAGGAAGTATCTCCAACAGTAAAGTCTGCAATGGTTGTCATGCCGGTCCAGGCCCAGTAAAATATTACCGCACTCCTACCAGCGGGTTGCTTAGTTGTAGCAGTTGTCATGTGGGTACGGGAGATACGGACAATTTCTCCTGGGACGGTACAACAGCAAAAGTTGACCAAACCGAATGGACAACCAGAGGCCATGGAAGACCAACTGCCAGCGGCAATTATCCGGTATCCGGTAATCCACCGGCCAATCTTGATTGCGATGATTGCCATGATTTTAGTGTAAAGCATGATGACTCAAGCAACTATTTCAGACTTAAAAACATCAGCGATGCTACCTGGGGTAAGAACTATACTTGTCAGGTATGTCATGCATCAGGACAGAGCGGAGCAACCAAGAAAGTGGATTCCACTCATTATGGCCTAAAACATGACACCACTAAGAATGGCGGTCAGTTCTGCTGGGACTGCCATGATCCTCACGGTGACAGCAATATTTATATGGTACATCTGAAACCTGCAATGAAGTCAGATGCTTCTACTATGCTTCCGACAACTTTGGCTACGAATAATGTGGTCTTTATTGATAAAACAATCGGAATAGACTATGCGCAAAGCTCATCTCCATATAATGGTATATGTAATGTATGTCATACAACGGCGAATCACTATACGGAAAGTTCAGGAGACGGGCATCAGTCAGACAGAGTTTGTACAGACTGTCATCCTCACACTACGTCGGGAAATATCAACGGAGCTTTTAGTCATGGTGGCGGTTCAGGCACTGGTTGCATAGAATGTCACGGTCATGATTCCGGAACACTTTATGATCCTGACGCGGCGGCTCCATATACTCCAGGAGCTTCGGTAAGCAGTGGAGATGGAACATATCAGAGTCATTCCACTCATACTGAAACTGATAGTGATGATGCAAGAGGACCGGGTATCTATTGTGATGATTGTCATGATATAAACAATTTCCCCTATTTCAAATCAGGTACTGATAGCAATGGTGACGGTAAGTATAATCTAGCGGAGACAGATGTTTGCGATACCTGTCACAGTCTGGGAGGCACCTATGACGGAGTAGATGATACAATTATCGGTGCCAAAGATAATTGGGACAGTGGCATATATAATAACAACAACCTGAAATCAGGAAAAGAAAAATGGTGTGCTTCCTGTCATGATGAGTCTCCGGCTTTTATGAAGACCGTAAATGCTCCAAACATTATCGGAGATGAAGATGAATCATATACTTATGGAACCGGATGGGGTTACTATAAAACCGGCCATGGTCTATCTTCCAGTCAGTATTATCCGTCAAGCGGCGGTGCTTCTATGGGCGGAGCAATAGAATGTAGTAGCTGCCATGATTTCTCAACCAGCCATATTGATGGCTTGGCTAGAACTTATGATGATGGTGACAGCAGTACCACTGATCCTAGTGTCTATCGTCAGGGATATAGATTAAAACTGGTAAACGGTCAAGAACCTATGCGAGTGCCCTGGCCTCAAAATGCTTCAAATGATGCATCTAAATACAGGTTGTGTACTCAATCAGGTTGCCATAACGCTGGTCCGTTTGTTAGCTCCGGCAACATGAATACAAATCTTATCACTGATGGTATAAACCGGCATGAGTATCACTTGAATGCCAATACACCGAAATTCGCCAGTGATTGGTCCGGTGATCAAAATAGTCGTATGACTTGTGTTAACTGTCACAATGTTCATGGATCAACCAGACTGGCCATGATACGTGACGGAAAACTTACAAACAGAGAACCAGGACTTCAAATATGGTACTACAATGATTCGGTTACAGTTAATCCATCAAATCCCGATCTGCCGGTTCCTGAAAACATACCTCTTTCTGCCAGTACCGGTACAGTATGGATTGGATTGAGTTCCGTAAATCTTTGTGGTCATTGCCACGGCAGTCCTAACACACTAATTGAATACAGAGCACCCTACTGGGATAATCCGGCACCTGTCCTTGACTGGACCTACGAGACTAATTATACGGACGATGGAGTCAATCCGAACGTAGTATTGATATCCGGGAACAATGCTGAGTTCAGGGTGAGATATACTGATAAGAACAATGATGCACCCACGTCTATCCAGGTGTGGATAGATCAGAATGATAATGGTTCATATGAAGCTCTTGAAAAGTATGATATGAATGAAGCTGACTTCGGAGATGTTGGCTTCTCTGACGGCAAACTCTACACCAGAACTATTCCGCTTACCTATACCGGAGACGGCTTAATAAATTACCGCTTCTATGCCACGGATGGTACCCATATAGCTATTGGTGGGAAGCCAACAGCTGATCATGTCGTAAGGGTGGATTATAACGGTAAGCGGGATGTACCCAGCGAGTATGGCACTATCCAGGCAGCTATTGATGCCTCATCTGATGGAGAAACAGTTTTGGTTGCCGATGGTACATACAATGAGAACATTAATTTTAAAGGTAAAGCAATTACTGTTGAATCTGTTAATGGTGCTGCATCCTCTAAGATTCAAGGTGCAAGCTCCTCAACAGATGCTCCAGTGGTAACCTTTAATAGTGGCGAAACAGCTACCTCGATACTTAAAGGTTTTACTGTCGACAACCAAGCAACTGCTAATAGCTCTACCCGGGGTATATATATAAGCAACTCTTCACCGAAGATTAAGAATTCAATAATTCGAGGAAACGCTGTTTCTTCCAGTTATGACGGTGCAGGCATCTACATAAACGGCGGCGGAGCTACTATTGAAAGCACAACTATCGGTGGTGATCCCGCCAATAAAAATGAAACCAGAAACGGTGCCGGTATTTTTGCCACAGGTATGACCGGAATCCTATCAATTACCGATAGCGCCATAACTTATAATAATGCTTATAGTAATAGCGGCGGCGGTATTTATCTAACCGGTGCTGCCAATATCACCAATATCACCAATACAACTATCAGCAATAATACTGCAGTCCAATATGGCGGTGGTATCTACAATGCTAATTCTCCGTTATCTCTTACCAACTGCACTATAAATAATAATACGTTATCTAATTTAGACGGCGGCGGTCTCTATCTGAATGGAGCAACTGCAACAACAAATATCATCGGTGGTACTGTAAATAACAACTCCGGGCGAAACGGAGCTGGTATAAATGTTATTAGTGATGCTGATCTGATAGTATCCGGTACCGCTATAAACGGTAACGAATGCAGCAGCGGGCCGGGAGGTGGAATTTATGTCGGAGGCGAAGGTTCTACTCTGATTATCTCAAAGGCCAATATAAAAGGAAATCGAGCTAGTTTCTATGGCGGAGGAATATGTAATGCTTCGACGGCAACTATTACTAATTGTACTATTTCCGGAAATACTGCTGACAAACAAAGCTATAGTGATGGCGGTGGAATACATAATAGTGGCACATTGAATATCCATAGCAGCACCATTGCCGGTAATTATGCTTATCGCAATGGTGGAGGATTAAACGGTGTCGGAACCATTACAAATAGTATTTTCTGGGGCAACACTTCCGGTAATTTTGGAGCACAAACATATGGATCTCCTAATGTTACCTACTCTGATGTTGAGGGTGGTTATAGCGGAACCGGAAACATCAGCTCCAATCCATTGTTTGTTAACCCACAACAAGCTTCAAACGACAATCCGACTACTGCCGGTGATTTTCATATTCTGTCTGCATCGCCTGCTATAAACCAAGGTACATCTTCGGATGCACCCTCTGATGATATAGATGGGGATAGTAGGCCTATGGATGGCTTATTTGATATGGGTTCTGATGAATTTGTAAACACACCCGGTGCTCCAACCCTTGATTGGACCGGAGAGACTAACTATACAAGCGATGGAGTTGATCCTGAAAGCGGAATCAGTGGTAGCAACTTTACCTTCCGGGTTAAATATACTGATAGTGAAAACAATGCTCCTTCTTCTATCCAGGTTTGGGTAGATCAGAACGATAACGGTTCATACGAAGCACTGGAAAAATATAACTTGAATGAAGTTGACTTCGGAGACGTAAATTATGCTGATGGTAAACTATATACCAGGACTCTTGCTTTAACAATTGCTGGTGATGGCACGTGTAATTACCGATTCTATGCGTCTGATGGCACATATGACGCTGTTGGAGTTCCAACTGCCGATAAGACCGTATCTGTTACTGCCCCGCTTCAGGTACCCGGAGGATATTCAACTATCCAAGCGGCTATAAATGCTGCTTCCAACGGGGATATCATACAAGTTGCTGATGGAACTTATAGTGAAAACATTAACTTTAATGGTAAGAATGTTACAGTTCAGTCTGTAAACGGAGCAGTCTCTACTAAAATTCAAGGTGCTAGCTCTTCAACCAATACACCGGTAGTTACTTTTAGTGGTGGTGAAACTTCTAGTGCTGTGCTTACTGGCTTTACTATTGACAATCAAGCAACTGCCAATAATGCGACCAGAGGAATATACATAACTGGCAGTTCTTCCCCGACTATTAACAACTGTACGATTGCAGGCAATAATGTCTATTCTTACATTGATGGCGGTGGCATTTATATTAGTGGCGGTGGGGCGACTATTTCCAATACTACTATTGGTGTTTCCGGTAATGCTAATTCCGGGCGATATGGTGCCGGTCTTTATGCTACGAGTTCATCTGGCAATTTATCAATCAGTGGTTCAACAATTAGTTATAATTCCGGAGTACAGGGCAGCGGTATCTATCTAACCGGTATCACTACTACAACCACACTTACTAATACATCAGTATGCAACAATACATCTACTCAGTATGCGGGGGGAATATACTGTAATAATTCGGCCGTATCTCTAACCAACTGCAATGTAAATAATAATTCTACCGGAAGTACCAGCAGCTTCGATGGTGGCGGGATTTATTTAACCGGCGCATCTTCTTCCGCGACAATTTCAGGCGGTACTATTAACGGTAATTCCGGACGGATGGGAGCAGGTATCTATATAAACGGCTCAACCGCGACCACACCGTTATCTATAAGTAATGCTACAATATCGTCTAATACGAGTGGCAACTACGGTGCGGGAATTTATCTGACAGGTGCTACAAATGCCACAACTATTACCGGAACAACAATTTCCAGCAATACTACGGTTTCGTCCGGTGGAGGCATCTATAGCAACGGATGTCCATTAACCATAACCAACAGCAGTATCGATTCGAATACTTCAGGTTCCAGTCAAAGAGGTGGCGGAATGTATCTTTCCGGAGCGTCGGCGACTACATCGATCACCAACACAACTGTCAATAGTAACACTGCCGGCAGCTTGGGTGGTGGAATTTATATCGGCGGCGACTGCGATCTTACTTTTACCGGAGGATCTATAAATAGTAATTCGCAATCGGGAAGCCAAGACGGCGGAGGTATTGTTGTTGATGGCGTTGGTACTACCCTTAATATTTTAAAAGCCAATATACGTGGAAACAGAGCCCGCTATGGTGGAGGAATGTATATATTGAACTCAGCTGTTGTAAATATTACTAATTGTAATATAAACGGCAACTGTGCTGTTGGTTCCATTGGCGATGGAGCGGGAATATATAATACGGCAACTTTAAATATCCATAGTAGTACCATTGCCGGTAATTATGCTGCTCGTAACGGTGGAGGATTGCATGGTGGAGGAACTATTACTAATAGCATAATCTGGGGCAATAATGCCGATACGAGCGGACCGCAAATATATGGATCTCCAACGGTTACCTACTCTGATGTTGAAGGAACTTATTCCGGACTTGGCAACATCGATGTTAATCCTTTATTTGTTGATTTTAAACTAGCTTCAAATGGTAATCCAACCATTGCCGGAAATTTCCATATTCAATCTACCTCACCGGTTAAAAATCAGGGAACTGCAACCGGTGCGCCTTCTGATGATATCGACGGAGACTTAAGACCTCAGGGTGCTGGCTATGATATGGGCTCTGATGAATATAAGTAGTTGCTTTTCAATATGATTCGAAGATTCCCGAGCTAGTTCAATCGTTTGCCTCTTATGCAGGTTTTTGATTTCAACTCCTTTCAGTTTTATTTCTTTTTAAATGTTTTTAACCCGCAGCCGTCTATTCGTAGTGATATTATAAAATTGCAAGCAATCATCATTAATGGTCCATAATGTTTTTTAAAGGAGATTTGGTAAATAATTTGTAGTATTTAAAGATAATCGTTTTGATAATTTGATAAAGGGGAGGTGAAAAAAATGAAAAGAGCACTAGTATTAATGGTAGTTATGATACTTGCTTTGGTGCTCTTCCCGTCACTTGCTCAAGCTGAAACCTTAGTGACAAATGATGTCACTACGTCTATAACAGGTCCGGGAATAGCCATAACCAATCAGTCTTTTACGATCACTATTACCTTCGAAACATCCAGTATAAGTGCACTTTACGCTACAGCATATCCAACTCTTGCTGCTCCGATCAATCTTAGCCTGGCAAATGTGAGTTATGCATCCCAGGGCATTAGTCCCACTTCTCCGGAAAATAACTACACTATATCGGATGTAGCGATATTTGATGCTGACGGTGTGACCAATCTATATAGTCCGTGGCAACATACCGGTTATTGCCCCGTTCTGTTATATGGAGATAGAATTACCTGGGATTACTCCGGATTTGTGCCTTCGCAACCAGGTGATTATGTGTTCAGCGTTGAAGTAAGCGGCTTATTCTGGGGAAGCGAGGGATCTTTATGGATTGATCCCACTGATCCGATTGTTGTTACTCATACTGTTACTGTAAGTGATAAGCTCGGGCAACAGAAAAAGTTTGGAGGCCCTCATTAGATACCTGTGTCTCTAGTATTTATATAATGTCTCTATATCATCGAATTGGTCGGAGATCCACTTGTGAATATCATTTTGACGGATAATCTGTCTTATTCTATCTTGTCTCCATTTTTTTTCTTCTTCAGTCATAGTAAGGGCTTTATAAATGGCATTAGCGGTCCATTCCACATCAAATGGATTTACGATGAGAGCATAATGCCCTAATTGTTCATGTGATCCGGCATTTTCGGAGAGAATAAGAGCTCCACTACGCTGATTGACCATGGGCCCTTCTTTAGACACCAGGCTCATTCCGTCGTAAATTGGATTTACTAACAACGCATCATATTGTTTATACGCGGAGATGACCTGGTATATATTATCTCTTATAACGATTTCAATTGGCACCCAATCTTTGGTTCGGTGCTTTTTGTTTACTTGCCCGGATATTTCAAATATTCGGTCCAGGTGTTCCGCATATTCTTTGATATTTTGCCGTGATTCATGCAGAAGGATTAAAAACAATATCTTGTTTTTAAAATCAGGATGGTCCCGCAAGAATATATCGTAAGCAATCAATCCTCTCACAATATTTTTGCTTAGGTCTATCCTGTCAACACGGAGCAGCAAATGCTCCGGTCGGGTTTTTTCTATTTTTCTTTCCTCTTTTATTACTTTGGGATTGTCAGCTAACGCTTCAAGTTCTTCAGTATTGATTGAAATGGGATAGGCTTTTACCCATATTTTTCTTTCTTTAAAAATTACAATATTTTCATCATAATCGACGGGTAGATCAAGTATTTCTTCACAGGTTCTTAAAAAATTCTTGATGTTTTGGTTTGTCTGAAAAGCGACAATGTCATTGGCCAAAATACCCTCAATAATCGGACGGCGCAAATACGTTGGTAGCATTTTCCAGTAATCCGGCTGAGGCCAGGGAATGTGAATAAAGTGATAAAGAAATGCAGTTTCCAGTTTAGCCCGGACAAGTCTGGGGGCAAGATAAAGATGGTAGTCGTGAAACATAATTAAAGGCTTCTTGGTACGGCTTTTCGCGCTCCTTACTATTTCATCTGCAAATAGCTGGTTTACTTTTACGTAACCGTTATACCAAGCGTCGCCAATGCGTTCATCTATTAGAGGAGTGTAGGCCGGATTCCACAGGTAGTGATGGATAAACCAGAGCAGTGGATTGGCGATAATGCCGTAATATTTATTATAGCTTTTCTTATCCGGCAGAATGTAACGGATTCGGTAGTTGGTATTGGCTGTATTTACTTTAATAGCTTTATCTTTATTTCTTTTAGCTATTTCGCGGTCACTATCTGAAATAGGGCAAGATATCCAGGTACAATCTATATTTTGGGTTAAGCTATGAAGCGCAGCAGCTAATCCTTCCACATTTTCTTTGCTTATCAGGGTACCATCTTTCTTTGCATATCTAATAGGCCCCCTATTTGATACAATTACTAAATTTTTATCTTCGAGAAACGTGTTACATTGATTCTTCATCAATTTCCTTACTTGATAATAGTCATGTAATCATTAAGCAATCGGGTAATGAGAAATCTATCTTTCACCCATTGATGGCCACTTTCTCCAAATTTCTTGGCAAGGGCGTCATTTTTAAGTAGCCTTATAATTTTATTTGCATACTCTTCGGTCTTGGAAGCTAGAAACCCGTTTTTATTATCCTTAACTTGAAGAGGGATTCCTCCAACCTTTCCGGCGACTACCGGTCTCTTTTTCCAAAGTGCTTCCGAGACGACTAGGCCAAATGCTTCACGGATTGATTTTTGAATAACGATGTCGGCTATTCTTTGAAATGCGTTTACTTCAATATCTCCCAGATTGGCTAAAATATGAATATTTTCATCGCCTTCGGCATAATTAACTACCCGGCAGAAGTATTCCCAACCTTCAGGATCATCGCTAGCCATTGATCCTATTAAGGCCAGTTGTACCTGGGGGAATTCTTCTTTGACTAATCGATAGACATCAATTACACCGAAAGGATCTTTCCAGATGTCAAATCTTGACACCTGGGCGATTATCGGACGGTTGGGATCAACACCATAGCTTACGGCAATTTGTTTGCATTGGGCAGGCGGTAGGGGAATGTTCTTAAGATTGAGGGGATCGATAGCGGGTTGGAATAAGTGGATTTTCGGTAAGGCAATGTCTTTTGGCACAAATTCTTTTAAGGTAAAAATATGTGCATCATATTCTTCTATATAGGGTTTTAGAAATGACCAGATAGTTTTATTGGCTGCGGTTGTATCAATATGACAGCGACATATCCACTTGGCCTTACTGGTCGGATAGAAATGTCTTATTGCTAATGGTTGGGGATCATGAACAATTACTACGTCAAAATCCTCGTGCAAGCTTTCGGCACATGTTTTGTTCAATGACAGATAAACTGTCTCCATGGGTTTGGTTAATTGAAGCTTACCTCCTTGAAGCGCATTGTGAAAACTTTTGGTAACGTTGAAGAATTCACTTTCGCCCATAATTACTTTCCAATGAGCATCAATGCCTACTGCTCGCATCAAAGGAACCAGGGGATGGAGCATTTCCGCAACGCCGCCACCGAATGGAGTGGCGCTTATATGCAGGACTCTTTTACCCATAAGGGATTGAGCTGCATCTTTTAATAGTTCTGCTTTTTCTTTTCCTATTATGGGAATATAGCCTTCGAGGCTCCTACTACCCAAAATAACATCTTGCAGCATGGCCGGGTTCCTAATTTTTAAGGTAAGCTTTTTATTGAATGATTTATATTAGCTTATTTAACTTACCTTCGGGAAATTCTGATTGATTCCTGCCATCGAATATTTTTAATCGGTTGGGGCATTTTCTTGTAATTTATAGGGAATAATATTGTTAATAGTAGGTGTGGCCTTATAGGTAAGCATGAGAGTGTTGGAGCGGTCTTTTGATGATTAGCTTTCTTCATGTAGGAATTTGGGCAAAAAAGTGTCCCGAGTAACTTCCCCTTTGTCTTTTACTTGAAGATTGCTCTTCTTTCAAATCCGCCGGTTTAGTTTCTCGGGACACTTTTAAGATAACTCTTTTCCGGGGGCTCTGTCAACAAGCTTTTACCTGCGTATTTAAAAAAGAACGTGCCTGAACTTGGGTTTATCTTTAAAAGATATTTAAAAAATTTGAAGAATTTTTCGCCCATCTTTTGCATGCCGGGTAAGGATATCAAAGTTGTCTAAAGATATTTAATAAAAAATACATAAATTTTTAAAGGAAGTAAAGAGGTTTTAGTTAAATAGCTTAATAGCTTACATTGTGAAATTTTCAAAGAATGGGTTAAGGAAATGCTTGTTGATCTTAGGAGGCGCAATGGATGAAAAAGTCATCGAGGCGGAAGATCTAACTTATCGGTACGGCAAACTGACCGCTGTTGATCATATTAATTTTTCAGTGCTAAAGGGAGAAATACTAGGATTCTTAGGGCCGAACGGAGCCGGAAAAAGTACAACTATTAAGATGCTTACCGGTCAACTGGTTCCCAAAGAAGGGCGAGCTCTGATCCTAAATAAAGACATGGCTAAGAAAAGAGAAGAGCTCCAGGGCAAGATCGGCGTGTGTTTTGAAGAAAAGAATCTATATGAAAAAATGAGCGCCGCGGAGAATCTGAAATTTTTTGCCACTCTATTCGGGATCAGAAGTTACAATCCTTATCCGATTTTAAAAAGAGTCGGTTTGGAGAAAAGAGAAAAAGACAAAGTTGACGGTTACTCAAAAGGAATGAAGCAGCGGTTGATGATGGCCAGAGCACTAGTTAATAACCCAAAAGTACTGTTTCTGGATGAACCAACCGATGGCCTTGATCCTGTATCGGCTGAAGCCATAAGAAAAGTTATCTTGGAAGAGAGAGATAAAGGAGTGACCGTCTTTTTAACTACTCATGAAATGCTGGAAGCGGATAAGCTTTCTGATCGTGTGGCTTTTATAAATGAAGGAAAAATAACCGCTATGGATACTCCTGAGAATTTGAAGCAGCAATTTGGCCAAAGACTTCTAAGGGTACGGGTAAGAGAAGAGGGCAAGATTGTTGAAAAGGATTTTCCTTTGGATGAAAAGGAAGTGGCGGATGACATTGCCAGTCTTATCAAAGATGAAGATGTAGTAACGGTACATACGGCGGAGGCAAGCCTGGAAGAAATATTCATAAAAATCACGGGAAGAAGGCTTGAATGAAAAGAGTGGTGCGAATTCGGGGTCTAATGGTAAAAGACCTTGTCCAAATGTTTAGGAACAGATTTGTAGCTGCCATGACTCTTCTTAGTGTGGTGGTATATGCCGGCTTGTTTTATGCCATGCCCAGAACCGTTGATGAAACTTTTGATATAGCAGTGCGAGCTCCCCGGGAATATCAGAAGTTATTGAAAAAAGCTACTGAAGATGAAGAAGGTATAAAAATAAAAGCATTCGATTCCACTGAAAAGATGAAGGAAAAAGTGGAAAATGGTGATTATAACGCGGGAATTGTGTTGCCTGATGATTTTGCGAAAACACTTGCCGCGGGGGAAAAACCAAAAGTGGAAGTCTATTACCCACCTGAAGTATCTAAAGAAGTGAAAGATGGTATTGAGCTCATTCTGAAAGAATCAGCCTTTGCCCTTACCGGACAGCAAATACCAGTTGGTTTTAGTGTAAAGGTTTTGGGTATCGATAGGGCCGGTGAACAAATTCCGGGAAGGGATATATTAAGGCCTTTCTTTATTATATTCATGCTTTTTATGGAACTTTGGGCAATCGCCAATCTGATTACGGAAGAAACCGAGAGCAAGACAATGAATGCTATTCTTGTTTCACCTGCAAGCGCCAGAGATGTAATTATATCGAAAGGAATAGTAGGAACGCTTCTTGGATTTTCAGAAGGAGTCCTACTGGCAGCGTTGTTGGGTATTTTTAAGAATGATGCCGTTATTATCCTGGTAACGCTTTTCTTAGGAGCAATGATGGTAACAGGTATTGCTTTCATAGTCGGAGCACTGGCAAAAGATATTATAGGCATGGCCGGCTATGCGGTACTTGCGATGCTTGTCTTAATGATTCCCGCTTTTGCGGTAATGTTTCCCGGCGCGACTTCCAATTGGGTAAAAATATTTCCCGGATATTACCTGGTTGAAATTCTAAATCAGGTAGTAACATATGGAGAAAGTTGGATTACATATCAGAGCAACTTAGTTATACTTCTGGCTTTTGATGTGGCTTTCTTCCTGATCGGAGCATCGGTTCTAAGGAGAAGATTCGAATGAGTCTCAGAAGAATAACAGCAATCATGAAAAAAGATGTGAGTAGTGGAATGGGAAGAACTTTTTTCATCCTCGCATTGGTTGTACCGGTGCTGATGACATTGATAATTAACTTGATTTTTGGAAAGCTTTTTAGTGAAAAACCCACACTTGCTGTTGTTGATGAGGGTCGCTCCAAGATTGTTAGTAAGATAAAAGAGCTCGATTCGGTAATCATAGAAGATGTGGAAGATAAACAGGATCTCAAGGAAAAGGTACAAGATGGCGCAATTGACGGGGGCATAATCATACCTAAGTATTTTGATCGGGATTTGAATGAAAATAAGTTGCCTAAAGTTGAGGTATATATAGGTGGTGAAAGCCTTGCCTCGAACAGAATGGTGCTGGCCTCGTCTTTGGCCGAGATTTTACGGGAAGAAGCCGGACAAAAACTCCCCATAAAGATAACCGAAATTCCGCTGGGAGAAAGTGCCGAGCTTCCGATAAAGGTGAAAATTATACCGCTTCTGGTAATGTATGCAATATTTATCGGTGGAACGACCCTTCCCTCAGCACTTATCGTTGATGAAGTGTCAAAGAGGACAATATCGGCTGTGGCTATAACACCTGCCAGTTTAGGTGAACTACTTGCCGCAAAAGCAATCACCGGTTTTTTGACCAGTTTTGCTATGGGAATTTCTATTCTTATAATGAATCAGATTTTTACCGGTAATGTTTGGCTGTTAATCCTTTTTATGGCGCTAGGCGCGCTTTTTGCTGTTGAGTTAGGAATAACTATTGGAGGTTTTTCCAAGGATATGACGACCGCCTGGACCTATGTCAAACTTGTGGGCTTTATGGCTTTCATGCCTGTGATACTTGAATTCTTTCCCCAGCTTCCCGATTGGATCAGCCAGATATTTCCTACTTATTATCTAATAGGTCCTATTATTGATATAACCCAACATGGAGCTCAATTTGCGGATGTTTGGCTTGATGCGCTTATTCTTTTTATTTTTATAATTTTCTTTTTGATATTTGCCTTTTTTGGTGAGAGGAAAATAGCATCAAGAGCCTAAGAGTAATTAGGGGATAAAACTAATCCTGCCTGACTATAAAAGCAAGGCTTTATTTAAAGCCTTGCTTTTAAACTGTTTATAGAAACCATTTTATTTATGACACAATCGGCTAGGTAGAATTCTCAGATCAGAAGATGTATTCCGCTGAACCCTCAAGGCCCTCGGAGGGAATATTAACCTTTATTGTATCTTTTACACCTGTTGCTCCACCCGGGATAATAAAGCTGATTTCACCATTTTGATCGGTTGTTTTAGTCCCAGATGAATGATAGCCGTCTGTTCCGCTTACCTCATATGATACTTCCACGCCTGCTTTTGCCGGCGTCAGGCGTACGATCATAGTTACGCTTTGTCCCGGAGAAGGATCTGGTGGATTAGCTATTACCAGGAGCTTGCCTTTTTCAATCCACTGGTGTCCTTCCGGTAGCTTTTCTTCCGGTGTGGTTGTTTCTTCTTCAGTTGGTGTTTCTTCTCCTTCTTCATGAGTGTCTGCTGGTTTTATTTCCAGTTCATCAGCTCCATACAATGAATCAGGGCTAAAATCGGCCGAATCAATCAATACATCCGGAGGAGGTGGCGCAAAAGTTATTCCGGCTATTACTTTTATGTTATTGGGTAAAACTACTACTGTTATATTGTTTACTGTTTGCGCTGCGTTAATAAATATATTAATGACCGGTGGCGGCATCACAAAGATGACATTAGTAATAAATATCTGAGTCTGTTGGATAATAACAGAGGTTGTAGTTATTGGTATTAGTATTTTCATGGGATTGCCGCATTTTACAAGTACATGCGGGACACCATTCTCATCAGTCAAGGCTATTCGGTTTGTCTTCAGCTTGTAATTTGGCAATAACTTATAGTTTTTAGTGGTATTGGTAATAATTGTGCCTTTTTGGAGTGTCGTCTTAAGATTCATCCCATTCTTTTCTTTTTGAACCAATCGGTTTACATCAACCATGGTTAAACCGGTTACTTGTTCAAGAAGATTCCGATATTTGGAATCAGCCTTGCATTTCTTTTGCACATCTCCCCAGGAATAAATACCTTTTGGTATTAGTGGCGGTGCTTCAACGATAGCGGAAACTTGATTTGAATTTCCGCTCTCCGCTCCATCACCCGTAATTGCACTAACTACATAATAATATGTAACTCCTTTTTTAACGTTTGAATCATTGAGGATTGTTTTTTCCGATGACACTTTGGCAATTTCGGTGAAATCTTCACCCGGTTTCAGGCTTTTATAAATTTTATAGTTCTCTAGGTCCGAGGAAGATACGGCATCCCACTCGAGATTAATTTGTTCATTGGTAGAGTCGGCATTAAGATTCGTAGGAATTGGCACGGATGTTCCGCTCGAGTTCCCGCTTTTACTCTCACTCGCTGGTGAGGGTGAGACGATTGTCGAGGGTTGCCCTTTGGCTCCGGCCAGACTTAAGACTATAAATGATGAAAAACAACAGCAAGAGAATAGCAGTATAAGCAAGAGAGGGATTAACCAAACAGCTACTCGGTATTTACTACGCTGGGGTTGAACTGATGTTTGTTGCGGGACTTGGGTCAAAGGCACAGTAGGTTGTTGGACTGATGCGCTCGCTGGTGCCCCACAAGCTTTACAGAACTGACTACCTGCTTCGATCTCTTTGCCGCACTTATTACAGAAAGCCATCAATCTTCCTTTCTCCAGAGTCTAACTAGAATAAAGCCTTGCATGAATAATGGCTAAATTTACCAAAGTATATCATGAGGTGTTAAAGTGGAAAAGCAGTTGTTTTATCAGACTTATTTTGAAATATACTATCGAAAAGATATCTGATAAATAAATCGGTTTTCAACCTGGTTGGACTGCGCACCGAACAACCAATATGGCTACTGTGTGGTATTATTTTCATATTCTAACGTATTTAATATATAAGGAACATAAAGCAGAGGAAGAAGTATAGATGAAGAAAAAAGTTATGGTAGCAATGAGCGGGGGTGTTGATAGCTCTGTTGCCGCTGCTTTACTTTGCGAGCAAGGCTACGAAGTTATTGGCGCAACCATGCAAATGTGGCCGCGAGCAAAAGAGGAGGGATTACTAAGCAGAGGTGAAATACACTGTTCTCTATCCCACGTAGAGGATGCGCAAAGAATTGCGGACAAACTTGGTATTGATCACCATATTTTTGATTTTCGGGATATATTTTATCAACAAGTAGTCGTTGATTTCTGTGGTGAGTATGAAAAAGGGAGAACCCCTAATCCCTGTATAAGATGCAACCGGTATATAAAATTCGGTGCGTTTTTAGAAAAGGCGAAATCCCTGGGAGTAGATCTAATTGCTACAGGTCATTATGCTAGGATTGAGTTCGATTCTCTTGCATCCAGATACTTGCTTAGCAAAGGAGTCGATTCCGGTAAAGATCAGTCATATTTCCTATATGCTATGACTCAGTATCAGCTGGAACATACAATATTACCACTAGGTGAATTTGATAAAGTTGAGATAAAACAAAAAGCTCTTGATCTTAAGCTCCCTGTTACCAAGAGACCTGAAAGCCAGGAAATCTGTTTCATTCCTGATAACAATTACAGGAAGTTTTTGAAAGATAATTTACATGGAAAAATCAAAAGCGGAATGATAGTAAATATTAATGGTAATGTTTTAGGTGAGCATAAAGGAGTACCATTTTATACAATTGGTCAGCGTAAGGGATTAGGTTTATCGGCTCCCCGGCCGTATTATGTAATTGCCTTGGATCAACAAAAGAACGAAGTTATAGTCGGATTTGAGGAGGAATTGTTTTCCGGGAGCCTAGTCGCTGTAAATCCCAATTTTATCTCTATTAATGAATTACGGAAGCCAATTAAAGTAAGTACAAAGATAAGGTATGCGGCCGATACGGTGGAAGCAATAATCAAACCCATTAACAAAAAGGTTTTGGTTGATTTTATAGAACCGCTAAAAGCGATTACACCCGGACAGGCAGTTGTATTCTATAATAAAGATGTTGTAGTTGGCGGTGGCACGATTGATTCGGTGTTAAATGTAAAAACAATTGATAACTGAAATAGGAGGAGATTTGCAAGAAGCCAAAGATAAAAATAACCGTGGAAAAAAAATAAAACGCTGGGTATTACGCTTAATGCTGGTATTTGTGGCAATTTTTCTGGTTTTACCCGCTTTAGCCTATGCGGTAATGGCAATCACCTCCGCTCTTTCCAGACCCCCTAATCCGAAAACAGCGAAGGAAAAAGGGGATTCACTTCTTAAGCTAAAGAATAAGGTGATTATGGTTGTCTCGGCTCATCCCGATGACATTGATTACTGGGCCTCAGGTACAATGGCTGAACTTCATCGTAATGGAAACAAAATTATTATGGTGCTAGGGACATCCGGAGAAAAAGGAGCGGATATTCCCAATCTGGACAAGATACGCGAGCAAGAACAACGTGAAGCCGGAAAAATTGTTGGATATGACAAGATAATTTTCTTGCGTCATCCGGATAGAGGCCTTAAAGCCGATCAACAGTTCAAGGATGAACTACGAAAGATATTTAAGCAGTACAAGCCAGATATTCTTTTTGCTTTTGACATTGATAAAGAAGGTTTGATATATCATCACTCGGATCATAGGGCAGCGGGAATTGCCGCTCACGAAGTTGCACCTGAATTCAAATCGATTAAAGAAATATATCAATATCACACCAGAGCTCCCAATGTGATTGTTGATGTTTCTGATGTTGTGGGAATAAAAGCGAGAGCAATGGGTTCTCATCAAAGTGTCCGAGGACGTTCCAACGGATGGATGAGAGTGTTAGCGGTTTTTTTTCTACCGCTGAGTTTCCTGGAGAGGGATAGGGGTAGAAGCTTTGGAGTAGAAGGATCGTATGAAAAAAGCTTGGGTGTTAAGTATGCCGAGGTTTTCAGGGTGATTAAGAATCATGACTGAGAACGAACATCTGAATTATTTTCACATAATCCTTCTCGGCTTTGCCACTCTTGGCGTGAGCATGTTCTGGTCTTTAAATGTAGCTCTTGTTCCGCTTCTGTTGGAAAAAATCACCACTTCAGCGATGCTTATAGGGCTTGCCTTAAGTATTGGCGCTATTTCGGGAGTTGTTACACCGATTTTGGCCGGGGTAATAAGTGATAGGCTGGATACATCATGGGGAAAGCGTAGGCCTTTTGTTTTTTTCGGAGGGATAATTGCATCTGTTGCAGTTGTTTTTGTCCCCTTTAGCAGGCAATATGTTCTTACATTACTTATTCTAACTGTCTTGTATATTGCTCTTAATTCCTATGTTTCCCCTGTATTTGCATTTATTCCTGACGTAGTTCCGGAGGATCAGAGAGGAAAAGCGGCCGGAGTTTATGGAGTTTTGCGTGGTATCGGTACTCTAATAGGATTGGCCTTCGGTGGCTATCTTTGGCGTTTCGGGATTTCCAAACCTTTCTTAGCGACAGGACTGATCATCTTAATCACAGCCCTTGTAACCTTTTTAGGTTCTGCTCCTTACGACACAATTTCCGCCGGGAAGTCCGATGTGTGTATAGATGAATGGAAAAACCTCAAAGACTATCTTCGGAGTCTAACTAAGTATCCTTCGGTTATGTCCTTTTTTTGTGCTCAGGCACTATGGTGGATGGGGTTTGGTGTAGCTATTCCCTTTTTCACTCTCTTTGCCAAAAATGTTTTAAATGTATCGGTGAGCACATCATCGTCTGTTCTTACCGTTTTTGGGATTATTGCTTTGGTTTCCATGATTCCCGTAGCCAGATTGGGTGACAGGTGGAGTCCCAGAATAATCATGGGGATAGGACTTATGATATTGGGATGTGCCGCTCTTTTTGGTTATTTTGTCAGCAGCTTGGTGCAGCTATATATTATTATGGCTTTTTGCGCTGTGGGAGTATCCGCCTTAATGACCCTTCCTTATGCATTTATTGCGGAGGCCAGTCCGGAAGGCAGGAAGGCGGAATTTTATGGGCTGGAAAGTATTTCGATCTCTACACCACAGGTAATTGCTTTGTGGTTAGGCGGGACGTTAATTGATTATGTCGGCTATCGCATAATTTTTTTGATTGCCGCTATTGCCGTTTTCTCTTCCATCTTAGTGCTGTTCTTTGGTCAAAGGTTACTGCAAAAAATATTTAAACCGGAACCGGTAAAAGCAAGTTAAACCAGCCCATCAGTAATCCAAAAAGAATTGTTAATCCATGCGTTGCTGCTAACGCCCATTTTCTAAACTTCCATATTTTTTACAAGTTTTAATAATTGTTGTTGAACACTTCTTTGTATGGTCGTTGACATTTATACTTTATTAGATAAAATATTTATGACTTTAACTATTATTGCTAACAAACAATGAGGGAAGATGGCATATAAACATTCAAAAGAAGTCTGTGGAAAATTCCTTAACGCCATAGCAAAATTCAAACGTATGATTGAGAGATCATCTAATCTGTCAGCTGAGGACGGACCGGCAACGATGCTGCAGTTTCAGGCGCTTAGGTGTATCAAGGAAGAGCCTTTGCTTACTACCGGTGAGCTTGCCTCCAACTTAAATATCTCCCTTTCATCCGTTGCTCAGCTGGTAGATAGATTGTATAAGTCAGATTGGATTGTCCGTGAGAGCGATAAAAATGACCGGCGGATATCGCGGTTAAGACTGAGCAAAGAGGGAGAGCAGGCGCTGGTTAAAATCCAAGAAGTTATCTTTGCTCGAATAATGAAATTACTTTCGTATATACCGGCAAAGGATATAGAAGAAGTTGTACGCATTTGTGAAGATGCTGTACAAAAGTATGAAAAGACCAAAAGTAATAGTAATGGGACCTGAAATGGATAACTTAAAACAGGATTATCTATTGGCAGCGGAATCTAAACCTAGCGGCAGAAAAAAATTACTGGAGCTGCGCTTGGATTCAAAATACTGGAAAGCAACTATTGCGGTTTTTGCTATGTTGTGTGTAATTCTGGCATGGGGTGCGAAGAACGGTCAGGCCGAATGGAAGAAGGAGCCTATTGCACAAGCATCAGGGCAGATAGAAACAAAAAAAATCACTGTGAGTGCTCCTTCTATCTCATCGAATTTTTCAATTGATTTAATTGATACTAAAGAAACTGGAGCAAACAGTGAAGCGTCAGCTCTTAGTAGCTGGAACAGTGTTAAAACTAACGATCTAATTGCTGTCGGAGAACCCATCGGGACTGTTAAGAAAATATATGCACAAGAAGGAGAACGTGTTTCCAAAGGACAAAAGCTAATGGTTTTGGATGATGCAATACTTGCACTCAAAGTCCAACGGAGTCAGGCTAAAGTCGATGAAGCTCAAGCAAGCCGGGTTGTATTGGATGAAAAAGAAGATGAACTTAAGGATGGTTTGCGGGAGATAAATAAGACAATAAGTAAGATACAAGATGGTATCAATCAAATCAAACAGAAAGAACAGGAACTAGAGAATGCTGTTGAAGTCCTCAAAAGAATGCAAGGGCAGCAGACGGAAACCCAAAACATACCGGCAAATGCATCTTTGCAAATCTTGCCTGTCGATGTAGCTGCACCCCAAAGCTTAGAAGAACTACAAAAGGCTATTGAACAGCTTAAAACTGAGCGAGGTCGACTTGGGAGCCAGCTAAGTAAGATCAAAAAGCAAAAGAACAAGCTTACTTCAACCCTGGATTCATTTGGGAATAATAAAGAATTGGCCGATGTTGCTGTGCGCATTGCTGAAATAGATCTGGATAGAAGTAAGCGGGATTTGAAAAAAACTGTAGTTATTGCTCCTGCAAGCGGTGTTGTTAGTAAACAAAATGCCCAGGAAGGAGAAGTTATTTTCACCAATCAGTCCCTTTTGGTAATAACGGACAATACAAAAGTTACACTCACTCTTTATTTACCACAGGATCAGGCTGAATCGGTTAAAAAGGGACAAAAGGCTACAGTTACGATTGATTCTTACTCAAACCGGGTGTTTACATCTACGGTTACCGGAGTTGCCGATATTGTTGAATTTGCGCCTACCAATTTATCGACTGATCGTACTCATTTAGCTCATACACAGTGGATTTCTCTTGAAGTAAGTAACACACACGGAATATTTAAAGATGGTATGCCGGCTGATGCCAAAATCAATAGATAATTACCGGGATTATCATAAATAGATGGAGATTATAAGCTTAAAAATTATTTAAATAAGAGGAGAAGGTGATGTGATGAAAAAACCGGCAGTAGTAATTATCATAGTCGTTTTGCTTGCCTTATTAGGTGCTGGTGTTTGGTATTTTACCGAAGAGAATGGTCGGGATGAGAATAGAATTGTTTCATCGGGCACTATTGAGTCAACTGAGATCAATGTTAGCGCGCAGGTAGCAGGCCAGGTTAAAAAGGTCGAAGTTGAAGAAGGCCAGAAAGTCAAGAAGGATCAGTTGCTGGTAGAGCTAGATGATTCGCTGCTGCAGGATCAATTAAAACAAGCGCAAGCTGGAGTTGATGCGGCTAATGCTCAAGTAGAAGGAGCTGAAGATGGAACGGATGCTGAAAAGAAAGTGGCACAGGCACAACTAAAACAGGCTGAAGCTGCATTGTCAATGGCGCAAATCCAGGTATCATATGCTAAAATTACCGCTCCTCGCAGTGGAGAAATCTTAGAAATCCTTCTCGATGAAGGTGAAGACACTACTCCGGGAGCAGCTATCGCTGTCCTGGGTGACCTTCAGAATTTAAAAGTAGATATCTATATTCCGGAAGATAAACTGGGGCAGGTTAAGCTGGGTCAAAAAGCGGATATATCGGTTGATTCCTTTCCTGATAGAAAATTCAAAGGCAAGATTTCCAAGATTGCATCCGAACCGGAATTTACGCCAACAAGTGTTCAAACTAAAGAGCAAAGACTAAAAACGGTCTATAAGGCAACACTTAATGTGGCGAATGTGGGTAATAAGCTAAAACCGGGCATGCCTGTTGATATAGAGATTAAATTATAGGTGTAAAAATGACAAATTATGTAATTGAAGCAAAAAATATAACTAAAAAGTTTAACTCGGTGTCTGCAGTTGATGGAATTGATCTGAGCGTGAAGAAAGGTGAAATATTCGGTCTTGTAGGGCCTGACGGTGCCGGTAAAAGTACTACTATCAGGTTGCTCGCGACTATTTTGGAAGTAACGGAGGGAAGTGCGAAGGTAGCGGGATTTGACATAATTAAACAAGCCGAGCGGGTAAAGGAAAAAATCGGTTATATGTCACAGGAATTCTCTCTATATGCGGATTTGAGTGTCATTGAAAACCTGGAATTTTTTGCGGATATCTATCAAGTGCCGCGGCAAATGAAGCAAGCGGAAATGCAAAGACTGCTTCAGTTTGCCCGATTAACTGAATTTAAAAATAGACGGGCCGAACATCTTTCAGGTGGCATGAAGCAGAAACTGGCTTTGGCGTGCACTCTTATCCACGAACCGGAGATCCTTTTTCTGGATGAGCCGACAACAGGCGTTGACCCGGTCTCGCGGAGAGATTTTTGGAAAATATTGGGCGGACTAAATCATCAAGGGGTCACAATCTTTATTACCACACCATATATGGACGAAGCGGAGCGCTGTCATCGGGTCGCTCTTATGCAAGAAGGAAAGATTATTCTTTGTGATACGCCTGAAAATATTGAAGGAATGGTGGAGGGAGATTTACTGGAAGTTAATGTTAGTCCGGTAAGAGATGCGCAAAAATACCTGCAATCAAGAGAGGACATCCTGGCGGCAAACCTATACGGGCAGCTTTTACAGGTGAGAGTAGAAAACGGACAAGAAGCGATGTCTTTACTTAAGAAGGACTTAAATGGTGCGGGGTTTGATGTTCAAAACATCCGGTCGATTCCAATATCTATGGAAAACGCGTTCCTGGGGCTGCTTGGCCAGGGAACGGAAGAATGAGAATTATGCAATATCGGGAGTGATACATAATTAAAAGTCGGATTCTATCTATTGCCAAAAAGGAGCTATTTCATATATTTCGCGATACCAGGATGGTTATAACTGTCTTTATTATCCCGCTTTTTGAGTTGATGCTTTTTGCTTATGCTTTAAGCTTTGACATAAGCAACATACCTACAGCCGTATATGATCAGGATATGACTGCATCAAGCCGTGCCTATGTTAGAGCTTTTGAAAGTGCGGAATACTTTACCATAAAGAAATATATAAAAAATGAAAGCGAAATCGATAAGTTCTTGGATGAAGGGAATATAAAAACCGTAGTTCGTATTCCCCATGGTTTCGAATATGCATTGAAGAGTGGGGAAAAGACTTCGATCCAAATACTGATTGATGGTTCCGATCCTAATGTTGCCAGGGTGGCAAGCGGATATGCTACTGCTATCTCTACAAGCTTTGATAACAAGCTCAAAACTGAATTCTATTACCGACGGGGCCTGGAAATTGCCAGGAAATTACAGGCAATAGAGCCGCGTAGTCGTGTCTGGTATAACCCGGATCTCAAAAGTGTTAATTTTTTGGTTCCCGGCCTTATTGCCATTCTTATGATGAATATTACCGTTATTCAAACTGTTGTTGCTGTTGTTCGGGAAAAAGCTCAACATACCATTGAACAGCTCATTGTTTCTCCGATTAAATCTTATGAGCTGATGATTGGCAAAATCCTTCCCTTCCTGGGAATTGCCTGCATTGATGTGCTAGGAATTAGCCTTCTGTCAATTTTCTGGTTTGGGGTACCATTCAGGGGCAGTGTTCTGGTTATGGTGGTGAGCACCGCTCTTTTTCTAATAGGAACGCTAGGCACCGGCTTGGCTGTTTCAGCTGTTTCCAATACATTGGAAAGCGCAAATCAGCTGGGATTCTTTGTCTCATTTCTTCCTGCTTTTATGCTTTCCGGTTTTGTTTTTCCTATTTCAAATTTACCAAAACTATTGCAGCTCTTGAGTTACCTGGTCCCTGCCCGCTATTTTGTGGATATTACAAGGGGTGTGTTTCTTAAAGGTACCGGATTCAGCATTCTTTGGCCTAACATGCTTGGATTAGCCATTTATGGATTTTTTGCCGTTGGATTGGCTGCGGTTACTTTTAAAAAGAAAATCTAGGTAGGATTAAAACGATGGGAATCAGACGACTACTAAAGATCATTAAAAAAGAATTTATCCAGTTAGGGCGGGATCGTAGATTGCTGCCAATGGTTCTAATGATGCCTATCATTCAGCTTTTTATGTTTGGCTATGTTGTTTCAACAGATATAAAACACTTGCCGACTGTCATTTATGATCAGGATAAAACCCAATTATCGCGTGATGTGGCAAACCGATTTAGCAATGCCGGTTACTTTGATATTAATGTCTATGCGGAAAATGAGCGTGATATACAAAAAGCTTTGGATAGCGGGGCGGCCTCGGTTGGTATTAATATTCCTCCAGGCTTTGCCTGTAAGATAAACGAAGGAAAAAAGTCGGTTATTCAGGTGATTGTAGATGGATCGGATTCGAGCACATCAGCCATTGCCTTAAATTACGCAAATCAGATAATAGGTATGAAGTCGGCTGATATTGTGGCAAAAAGGGTAAAGGCAATGCCGCAAACTGCCAGCATTCGTGCGCCTTCCTTGGATTCAAGAGTGAGGATATGGTATAACCCGGAGCAAAAAAGTGTAAATTATATGATCCCCGCGCTTATCGCACTTATTTTAATGAGCGGCACCATGTCTCTTACATCTCAGGGAATTGTAAGAGAAAAGGACCAGGGGACGTTAGAGCAGCTTATTGTTACTCCCATTAGACGTTCAGAGCTTGTTTTAGGGAAAATATTACCTTACGCGGTTATCGGCTTTTTTCAAATCGGGATCATCTTTGCCGCCGGTATTGCCATTTTTCATGTGCCTTTCCGCGGCAGCTTTGTCTTTCTGCTGTTTTCCTGTATCATTTTTTTGTTTATCTCTCTGGGTGGAGGATTGTTTGTCTCTACTGTTTCCAAAACCAGACAGCAGGCCATGCTTACATCAATGTTTTTAATGCTCCCCGCTATGCTTCTTTCCGGTTTTATATTCCCGATTGAAAACATGCCTCTATCTATACAGCAAATTGCCAAAATGATACCGCTTACCTACTTTCTGGTGGTCGTGAGAGGAGTATTTCTTAAAGGCACCGGACTTTCCGTGATGTGGAGTCAGATTTTAATATTAGCGATATTTGCTGTTCTGGTTTTTACGCTAAGTGTCATAAGGTTTCATAAGAAGCTGGATTAGAGCTCTTGGTTGTTTTTTATAATGGCAATAATAAGATTAGGGTGAACAGGCGGTATGCTTATATATAAGAATATTAACTGCAGACCAAATACGGAGATATGTGGTAAATGAGACAAAAACTTGAAGATACGGAAATAATAGATACCAAAAATACAGTGGTTGTTAGAGATTTGGTTAGGAAATTCGGTGATTTCACAGCGGTCGCAGGTATTACTTTTGATGTGAGAAAAGGTGAGATTTTCGGATTTTTGGGGCCGAACGGCAGTGGAAAGACAACTACAATCCGTATGTTGTGTGGAGTACTTGAGGCAACATCCGGTGAAGCTCAGGTACTTGGTTTCGATGTTTTCAAAAAACCGGAAGAAGTTAAAAAACGAATTGGTTACATGTCCCAAAAATTCAGTCTTTACGAAGATTTGACTGTTGCCGAGAACCTTGATTTTTATGGTGGGATATACGGAGTTCCAGCGAAAAGATTGGTCGAGCGAAAGCAGGAAATTTTAAAGATGGCCGGTCTCATGGGCCGGGAAAAAGAGCTAGCTTCCAATCTTTCTGTAGGATGGAAGCGCCGTCTGGCTCTGGGTTGCGCTATTATTCATGAGCCCCAGATGGTATTTTTGGATGAACCCACAGCCGGCGTTGATCCTATTTCCCGGCGTCAATTCTGGGATCTGCTATATGTTATGGCAGAAGAGGGAACAACGCTTTTTGTCACTACTCACTATATGGATGAAGCCGAACATTGCCATAGGGTTGGTTTTATTTATCAAGGCGGCATTATCGCGCTCGATTCTCCTAAAAATGTAAAACTAAAAGAAATGCAAGGTGAAGTGGTCGAGATTGTCTGTAGCGATAACGATATTGCTATGGAGATACTTGCCGATTTAGAAGGAATCCACGAAGTTTCCATTCACGGCGCTGTCTTGCATGCCAATGTGCATGACAGCAAGCAAGCAATTCCTCTGATGAAAAGGGCTCTTTCAACAAAAGGAATTGCTTGCCAGAGGATCAAGAAAATTGACCCCTCTCTTGAAGATGTGTTTGTCCGTTTGATTGATAAGATGGAATTAAAAAAATGAAAACCCTCCTAACCGGATAAGAATCCCAAAACTCTCTTAATATTACCAATGCTTTTCAATTCCTCAAATTTAACTTTTATATATATATCTTCCCACTTCTTTATTCCTGCACTTAAAGCATATAAAAAGTGAAAATATCAGAATTTTTAAAAAAATTTGATCGAATGTGTAATTTTTCGGCGCCCTTCTCTGTCTTATAAGTAGAAGTCGGAAAAATGGTTTAAGAAAGGAAGTGTAAGAAATGAGAAAGCGACAGGTAACAAAGATAATAAATGGAGGTAGGGAGGTGACAAAAATGAAGAGGAAAGTTTTAGCAATCATGGTTGTTGCTCTTGTTTCCATAATGGTGATGGCGGTTTTCCCGGGAGTGGCTTCTGCAGCCATTCAGCTTAAGGACCCTCACTCTGGTACATCTGTGGTTGAAAATACTCCAAAGGCAAATTATATGTTTGAACAAGCAGAGATTGATGAAGACGGAGATGATTCTCAGTTAGGAGATCAACCGGGAGATCAAAACAATCCTGATGATGTTGATGAACAAGATGGTCAAGATACTCCAGGAGAGCAAGTTGTACCACCGGATGATGATGGATCGTGAGACGATCAGGATACTCCTGAGGATCAGGACAAACCTGAAGAAGAGGAAGAAGAGCGTGAGGAATTGCCATATACCGGCGGAGATACTCGTCCCTATGTTTTTGCAGGGCTAGCCATAATTCTTATCGGTAGCGCCGGTTTGGTTTGTTGCCGAACTGCAGCCTCTAAGAAGAAAGTTTAGGTCTGGTTGGTTGGGGCCCTATCAAATAGGGCCCCGGTAATTTTTTTGGGGTAGGTTACTAAGAAAGGAGGAGAATCAAATGAAAAAGACTTGGTATCTAGGAATAGCCGGTTCAGTGGTGGTAATCTTAATTGGCCTGGGATTACTGCTTTATCCGAAGATAACTGACTGGATTTATGTATTATCCCAGAAGAGTCTCAATATTTGCGGGGCAGACGCACAAGCAAGCGAGAATAGCTCGAAAGAAGGTATAGCGCTTCCCGGTGAAGTTATATGTAAACTGGTTATCTCTAAGATAAATTTGGAGGCGAATGTTCTTTCCGGGACAGATCAGAGTATCTTAAAGAAAGGACCCGGGCACTATAAAGAAACTCCCCTTCCCGGCGAGCCAGGCAATTGTGCTATTGCCGGGCATCGAACGATGTACGGTCATCCGTTCCGGCACATTGATAAACTCGATCAGGGAGACGAGATTGTTATATATACACGCGACGGCAGGTATGTCTACCGGGTAGTCGAAAAGAGAGTAGTAAGTCCTAAAGATCTAAGTGTTATAGATCAAGACAGTAATTCAAAGCTGACACTGACTGCATGTCACCCGGTGGGCAGTGCACGTCAAAGAATTGTAATTATAGCGGAACTTGAGAAATAACAGGGGTATCGATGTCTGCATATTTTACCTTTTTGTTCTGGTAGAATATCAGGTGAGGATTCGAGAAGAAGAGGTTTGTGATGGAACTTGCAGATGAGCAGTTGATAACAAATATTGTGGATGGAAATCACTCGGATTATACTGTCTTGTTTGAGAGATATCAAAGCAATATTTATAACTTTGCTTACTCAATCGTAGGAAACGCTGAAGATGCCAAAGATATTTCCCAAGATGCTTTTATCAAGGTTTTTGAAGCATTACCCAAGTTAAAAGAAAAAACCAAGTTTTCCTCCTATCTATATAGAACAGCCCGCAATCTGGCTTTTGATGAACTAAAGAAGAAAAAACGATTTGCTACTCCGGATGCTTTGGAGTGGGAGAAGGATTCCAAAATCGATGCCGATCCCCAGCGCACACTACTATTGGGAGAGCAACAAACGGAGGTTCAAAAGGTTGCCGCCAAGTTAAATGATGATTACAGAACAGTGCTTACCTTAAGAGAAATCCAGGATCTATCCTATGATGAGATATCGTCGATTATGGAAATTCCCAAGAATTCGGTAGGAGTGCTTCTTCTAAGAGCCAGGTTAAAGTTTAAACAGGAGTTTAGAATGTCACAGGTAGACGTAGATAAACTAACTAAAGAGTGCAAAGATATGCTGCCCTTGCTTTCTGCCTTTGTTGATAATGAGTTATCAAAAGAGGATAGAGAAAAAGTTGAGAAACATCTTGATGATTGCCCCCTCTGCAGACTGGCTTTGGAGGAAATGACTGAAGCCTCGAAAAGCTATCGAGGCATTATCCCGCTTATCCCACCTCCAAGTCTAAAAGAGAACGTGATTTCAGAGATTAGCCAGCAATTTAGCGCTCAGGCACCAAAGCCAAAGGAAATGGAACAATCCCAATCAAGTTTAAATGTCACTCAAAAGATGACACCGGTCCAAGAAACAGCTGCCAAGGGATTTAAGCAAAAGCTTGCCGAGCTTGCCTTGGGAGAGAAAATCCTGGCTGTTTCTACTATTGTTATTGTGATCGGTGCGGTTTTATCGGCGGGAGCTTATAGTTTATGGTCAAGCTCGAATAGCTCCGGTGATGACAATTATCTTAGTCCTTATAGTAGTGATTTTCCCGCTGAAATGTTGGAAAAAGCAGTTGAAACGACGGAGATCGTAAATATTCTCCAGGAGGACACTGAAGTTGAAGAGCAGGAAGAATCATCCAAATCGGAAGATTCCGAAACGGATACATCTCCCGGCACAACTCCGCCTTCGGATGAGGAAGAGGATCAAACCAATTTTATAAGGAATGCAATTATCGCTAAGATGGATAGCTTGGGAATGGAACCGTCGGATTTTACCGTTACCAATATATGGTATGAAGGTACCCAGGCAACTGGCGAAGCTATTCCTAAAGATCCCGAAAAACAAGAAGGTGCGAAATTCGAGCTTGTAAAGAGGGATGGAGAATGGGTAGTAATAAATTATGGCACCGGTCTTGATTGAGTACTACACAATGCAGTCTAAAGGCAAGGAAAATTTGCAGGGCAAATGAAGGCAGAGAAGAATAGGATTAGTAATTCCTAGACTATTGGATCTATCCGGTTTACTAAGGGTTATAGGAAGATCGTTCTTAATAGGATATCGTCGTTTTCAATAAGGTATTTGCTTAAAAGGAGGGGCAGATGGAAACATTAATCGGAATATTCTTAATGTTTTTTATGTTCTTGATTGGATTTATATTTTTTGCCTTGATCCTCTCTATTAAACAGGTAAACGAATATGAGCGGGGAGTGAAATTCCAATTTGGTAGGTACCACAGTATTATGAGTCCGGGATGGCGAATAGTGATTCCGATTTTTCAGGGCTGGCAACGGGTTGATGTTAGAGTGAAGGCAGTAGATGTGCCTAATCAAGAAGCAATTACCAAAGACAATGTTTCGGTGCAGGTAAATGCGGTTCTATATTATCGTGTGGCCGATGCAAAATTAGCAATAATCGAGGTGGAGCATTTCTATTACGCTGTTTCACAGTTGGCACAGACCACAATGAGAAATGTTGTCGGTGAGGTTGACCTGGATGAGCTTTTAAGCGAACGCGATAAAGTTGCCGAGCGGATAAAAACTATAGTGGATAAAGCAACTGATCCCTGGGGTATTAAAGTGGAAAGTGTAGATTTGAAGGACATTGTCTTACCAGAAGAAATGAAACGGGTTATTGCCAAACAGGCTGAAGCGGAGCGGGAGAAGCGAGCGGTAATCATTAAAGCGGAAGGGGAAGTAGCTGCTGCGGATAATATGGCAAAAGCGGCAGGAATTCTTTCCTCAAAAGAAGGAGCGCTTCACCTACGTACTCTCCAATCAATAAATGATCTTAGTTCCGATCAGTCAAATACGGTTATTTTTGCCGTTCCTCTTGAAGCTTTAAGGGCAATTGAGGGCCTGGTTCGTAAAATGCAGTAGTAATTCATATTTTGTGAAATATTTATAATATCTCTGATGCGAATGAAAGATACTAACTGCTATTTTTATTCAGGAAATGAGAAAAGAATAAAACCCCTGATTGTAGGGTCGGTAAATTAATAAACCTTCCGTGAAAAATATCTCTGAAAAGTAATCAAAAAAACACTCTTGCATTGAGGAGAAGTATTGAATATAATAATGACCGACGGTCGGTCGGTATACTAGAAAAGAGTTCCCCTTAAGGAGAATATGCATTGGCCCGTATTGTAAAAGACCCGGAAGAAAGAAGAATTGAGCTGCTGGAAACAGCCCAGAAGCTGTTTTACGAATTGGGATACGAAAAGACCTCTGTTCAGAATATTGTGAATACGGTTGGAATTGCCAAAGGGACCTTCTATCATTACTTTCACTCTAAGGAAGATCTACTTGGTCAATTGGCAGAGTGGCAGACAGATCAGGTGTTGGCAATAGCAGAGACAGGGATACAAAAAGTAAAAGGCAATGCTGTTGATAAGTTCAGGACGCTAATAAAAAACATATTGGACTGGAAGACAGAAAACAGAGATATAACCATGACCTATATTAAGGTAATGTATGCAGACGAAAACTTGCCTCTTAGAATCAAGCTAAATCAGATTTATAAAGAAAAAGTCAGTCCGGTTTTTGCCAAAGTTATTCAGCAGGGAATTGAAGAGAAGCTTTTTAATGTTAATGACTTTGAGCAAACCAGTGAAATACTCATATCTTTATTAATAGGCCTATCGGATATGATTGCACCTCTAATCGTTTCTCTAGACGAGCATCCGGAGAGAATGCCCATGCTGATAAAGAAAGTTTTAGCTTTTGAAAATGCCCTTGAGAGATTGCTAGGGATGGAGGATGGAACTCTTAAAGTCTACGATGTTGATAAGATGAGAAAATTCTTTGGGGGTTAGAACTGGTCACCTACCATTGATGTACTTATTAATCAGTTCAAAATTTCTGGATAAAGGAGGCGAGAATTAAAAACAACATTCTGTGAAGTTCAATAAATGATAATACTATGTAAATAGTGAAGGGAGGAAAAATGGCAGAAACTTCAACTGAAACAAAAATAGCTAATGATGTCATTGCAAAATTTGAAGATGTCCAAAAAATTTATCAAATGGGAGAAGTCAAAATCCACGCTCTGAGAAATGTAAATCTTGAGATAAAGCGAGGTGAATTTCTGGCTGTACTGGGACCCAGTGGTTCCGGAAAAACTACTCTGCTGAATCTTTTAGGCGGAATCGACACTCCCACTAAAGGCAAGATAATTATTGACGGACTGGATATCTCCGATTTTAAAAGGGGAAAACTCACCTGGCTTAGGCGGGAAAAAATAGGATTTGTGTTCCAGTTCTTTAATCTTATTCCTACTCTAACTGCCAGAGAAAATGTCCAGTACGCCATCGAGCTAGCATCCCGGGATAAAATACCGCCTGCAACTAATGCCGTTGAATTACTGGATAAAGTAGGATTAAAGGAAAGAGTTAATCACTTTCCTTCCCAGCTTTCCGGAGGAGAACAACAAAGAGTTGCGGTCGCCAGAGCACTGGCTAAAGACCCGGTCATTGTTTTGGGAGACGAACCAACCGGTAACTTAGACTTCCGTATGGGAAAACTAGTCTTAAAAGCACTAAAGGAACTGAATGAAAAGGAAGGAAAAACCATCATTGTTGTTACTCACAATACACCGATTGCTCAAGTAGCTGACCGGATTATCAACCTTCACGACGGGGAAATTGCCAAAGTAGAAGTAGTGGATAATCCGGTATCACCGGATGAGATTGTGTGGTGATCAATAATGAAAATGCTCTTCCTGAAAAATTGGCGTGATATCAGGGCAAGAAAAGCCCAATTCATTGCCCTTATCGTTCTAGTAACACTAGGCATAACCAGCTATGTTACTTTTGGTACCTCCTCTAGCAACCTGAGTGCATCATTAGAGGAAGCAAATGAAGAGTTGAAGCTGGCCGATTTTCAGACTAAGTTTGTACTCGGCGCCCCCAAAGATGTTGTCGATGAGATCAATGACATCGAAGGAGTAAAAACAGTCCAGGGACGGTTAGTCATCGATACTGCGCTTGATCTTGGCAAGGACAAAAAAGCACATGCCCGGATCATTGGTGTGCCGGATGGCACTCATCCGAAAATAAACGATATCAAAGTGCTGGAAGGTGACTATTTAAAGAAAAACGCTAAAGATGAATGCCTGGTCAGCAATAAGTTTGCCGATGAAGCGGGGAAAGAAGTCGGAGACACACTGACTATTAGAATGGACGGCAAAAAAAAGAAGTTAAAAATTGCCGGCATTGCTACCAATCCCGAATACTTTTGGGCCATCCGTAAAAAGGGAGAGATACTGGGAGTCGGCGAATTTGCCGTTATATTTATGGATCAAAGCCGGGTAGAGAAGATGTTTGGCCGGCCGCCTTCATATAACGATATCTCGGTTCTTCTGACTGAAGGTGCTGACCGGAAAGAAGTAATCAAAAAGGTTGAAGAAATACTGGATCCCTATCAGGTTATAGAAACGGTTAAAAAAGAGGACTTTCCTAGTAATTTCCAGCTAAATGAGGAAGTAAAACAAAATGAAGAGTTTGGGGATATGATCGCTCTTCTTATTCTCTTTATATCCTCAGTCGCTTTGTATATCGCACTCTCACGGTTGGTACAGTCCCAGAGAGGGGAGATCGGTCTTTCTAAAGCCCTTGGGTACAGAGACTGGCAGATACTCCTCCACTACCTTATATTTTCACTGTTTATCGTCTTTGTCGGTTCAATTGTCGGTTCGGTGCTCGGTCAGTACCTTGGAGGACTGATAAATGTAATGTATGTCAAAATGCTTAACATACCGATTCTTAAACATCAGATCTATCCGGAGGTTATAGTTGGAGCTGTGTTGATGAGCGGATTTTTCTGTATTCTGGCCGGCTTTATTCCGGCTTTCGGTTCTGCCAGAATGCTTCCGGCCAAAGCGATGCGGTTCGATCCGGGTGTAGCCCTCTCCAAAGGAAAGATCCCGATAATTGAGCGATTATTTGGCTGGATGATGCCTTCTTCCTTCACTTTTAGGATACCTTTGCGCAACATCTTTCGATTGAAGCGAAGAAGTATCTATACAATTATTGGCATTGCTTTTGCTATGATCCTGACAGTTGTTGGAATGGCAATGTATGATTCGACCAATTATTTGCTTGATGCACATAAAAAGATCGAGAAATGGGATATATTGGCGGTTTTCGGGCAAAACTTTGCTTCCAGACAGGTCAATGAGGTCCGGGATTTCGAAGGAGTAAAAAAAGTCCAAGTTATTTTGATGGTTCCCGCAAAGCTTGAGGCAAACGGGAAAAAGCATGAAGGTCCTATAACTGCTATTGAACCTGGAGCGGATTTCCATAGCTTTGATATTATCGAAGGAGATAACCCAAAAGAAGCGCTAAAAGACAATGGACTTATTCTCCCTAAATCCTTAGCTGGTAAGCTAGATGTCAGTGTAGGAGATGAACTGAAGGTTAAGACTCCTTACGTTAAAAAGGCTTTTAACATAGAACTAAAAGCGATAAATGACGAAATGTGGGGGTCACCTATCTTTACTAGTCTCGAGCAGGGGAAAAAGCTGATCGATTCAAAAAAAGTAATGTACAACGGGCTTTATTTGAATACGGAGAAAGGAAAAGCCAATGAGATCAGGGATAAAATATATGAACTGCCCGGGGCTTACATCGTTCAGAAAAAAGAAGCGGCTGTGGAATACATCAATAGCATAATGGGGCTGCTACTGGTATTCGTTGTTGTGGTTCTTGCTTTTGCCTTCTTGATGGCTTTTATCGTAATCTACAATACCTTCACCGCCAATGTTATTGAACGGACCAGGGAGGTTGCTACAATGATGACAATTGGGGAAGACCGCCGGCATCTGGCAGTCATGATTACCCTGGAGAACGTCGCACTGGCGATTGTCGGCATCCCGATAGGCATATTATTGGGTATCGCAGTCAATAGTTATATGTATGAGTCACTTTCCACAGAAGCATATAGCTTACCGTCGGTACTCTACTTCACCAGCATGGTCATCATTACTGTAGGTATCTTGATTGTCCTGTTGCTTTCGGAGATTCCACCTATTCGAAGGATTTTCCGGATGGACTTGGCGGAAGCAACCAAGGCTATTGAATAACTTGATAATTGTAAAAGTGCTCGGCCATATGGGTTTAAAATAGCCGGGCACTTCTCATATTAAAAGACAGATGTTCTATTTTTCAAATACATTACGGCTTTTATAAAGTGCTAATTTCTACTTTCTACTGCTAACAAGATATTTCAACTTTGGACTTCTTACCGTTCTTTATTATTCTCTTTTGAAGGGATTTATCGCTAAGAATTAGCTCAACGAAAATTTGCACGATATAGGGATCAAATTGACTGCCGGCATTCCCATTAAGCTCGTTGATGGCCTCTTTAAGACTTAGCGCGTTTCTATAGGGACGATTACTGATCATTGCCTCAAAAGAGTCAGCTACGGCAAGTATCCGGGAGCCTAGAGGAATGTTCTCTCCTTTTAGTCCTACGGGATAGCCGCTTCCGTCATAGCGTTCATGGTGATATAGGATTAGAGGGATAGCTTCATGAAGAGTGGTGCAAGAACCTAGAATTCGTATTCCGATATTGGGATGCGTTTGTATGATTGCCCATTCCTCTGCATTAAGCTCTTCTGTCTTGAGCAAGATATCTTCTTTAATACCCAATTTACCAATATCATGTAGTAAACTGGCAGTTTTTAATGTTTCAATTTCCGACCAGGACAAGTCGAGCCTCTTGGCTATTGCCATAGCATATTTCGTAACCTCTTCTGAATGGCCTCGAGTATAAGGATCTTTAGCTTCAATAGCCGCGGTAAGTGATTTTATAATATCCAAATGCATTTCCTGGAGTTGAGTAAATAATTGGGTATTATGGATTGACACGGATGCTTCTCCGGCTAGAGCAGAGAGCTTTCTTAAATCATCTTTTTTAAATTTCTTAGATGAGAAACGTCCTACACTTAAAACACCTATTAATGTATTCTGCACCCTTAGGGGAACTGATAGCATAGAGCGTAATCTTTCTTCATATCCTTGAGGTTTGAATTGTGTAACCTTGGTAGTGTCCTGAACAAACAAAGGTATTTGTGTTTTTGCAACCTGCCCCGCGATCCCTTCTCCGATTATTATTCTTTTATTTTGCCCGTTTATATCATTAGTTGTACTTTCAATGGACCTAATTACCAGGTGCTTTTTGTCAGCATCCAATAGCATCAAGCAAGAAACATCTGCATTTATATACTGAAGCAAATTTTGGTTGATTTGTTCTAAGAGAATATTGAGATCAGCTGTAGTCGATAGTTGTTGGCTGGATGACAAATCCCGAAATGTTGCCAGTTCCGTTCTTTCGGAAATCGATTCATTGGCAAATAATCCCGTAAAGAAAGCTACTGTCCAAAAGACAGCTACACGTCTAATATAAATATGAAGAAAAATAGTCAGAGCTGGTTGCTGGGGATCAACCATGTAAATAAAAGCCAGTAATATTGTGGCAATGAATGCTGAGAATAAGCCTTCGTACATTCCATAGTATGAACTTATAAAGAGGATTGGAAGTAAAAAAAGCCAGTGCAAATCACTATCAATACCACCAGTGTAATAAACCAAATAAGCTATTGAAAATTGGTAGAGAAGACTGGTCCAATAGAAAAATTTCGAATTGCAGTATATTTCTTTAGGCAGTTTTGTATATGCAAGCGCGTAAAGAACTGCGAGAACAAGGAACCAGTAAACAGGTTTAAGGTCTAATGGCTCGTTGCTTGTAAACGGTAATTGGGTATAAATTAGCAGCAAAGCAATGATTACCCACTGGACAATCATTACAAGATTAAATATCTTAGTCTGTCGGTATGAATCCATCTTTTTCCTTGAAAGAAGGTAATACCCCTCACTAATTGTTTTATCGGTTATAAGAACAAATTACTTTAAGAAAAACACCAGTATATGGCTAGTGTTGCTTTATTTGTAGTAACAAATAAGTATGTAAGAACGAGCCGGGGGATTCGTATAAGTTAAAATCTTATAGTTTTATATTTTACAAGACAGAAGGAATCAAATGACGTTTTATCTAAATGAAGTGTTCGGGGGAGTTTTTGGATTATATAAGAATATTTCCTGGTCTAACATTACTGCTATCCTTTTGGCATTAGCAATTGCCCAACTACCAAAGCAGTTATTGAACATTAAATAAGTCTTTTTCACTTTATTTTGTAGGGACTCGATCCCGGGGATCCATTCTGAAAGTTCCCGGTCGGAATAATTATAGGCAAATCGTTCGGAAGTTTTTATTCCCTTTCGAAACCAGTTCTCCTTATTTCTTCCATGAAAGCGAATATAAGAAATATCCGCTGTTGCCTCGATGATCGGAGGGATGGTGGAGGAAAATTGGGGCTCGTCAACTATAACAAATATCAGGTCATTTTGTTTTAAAAAGTCGAGTCAACCTCAACTGTGTCTAAGTGCTCAGCGTAAAATTTCAACCTCTCTTCAGCACTCATTCTTTTTTGGGGATAGAAATCCTCACTTTCTATCAAAGAGGGATCGGTCCAACTGCAAGTGCCTATTCTAAGTTCTCCCATAAACCATCCCTCTTTTTTATGTTAAAGCTTACCTTTGTTATTCTATACTACCTGCTAGACGCAGGCAAAAGATTATATTTTAAGATATCCGCTATTAATGTGTTGAAGAAAAATATTTAATATGTATCAAATTGTCTTTTACTGGGCTTTCTTAAGCAGCTATTATTGATAGATAGGATTCAGGTTATTATTAAGGACATATGGAAATGAGCAGGAACAATAATAAAAAGAAGAATATTTTTACCGGTATTACTAAAAATGTTTTTGTCCTGGGTGTTGCCAGTTTCTTAACCGATGTATCTACGGAGATAATCTATCCCCTTCTTCCCATTTTTCTGACTTCGGTTCTTGGTGCCGGAACCGCATTTGTAGGATTGGTTGAGGGTGTTGCCGAGACAACCGCCAGTTTACTGAAGCTATTCTCCGGTTGGTTCTCGGATAAGCTGAATAAACGAAAATCTATTGTAATTCTCGGATATACGCTTTCCGGTATTACCAGGCCTTTTGTAGCGATATCGACAATGCCCTGGCATATCCTGGCAGTAAGATTTATTGACAGGGTAGGTAAAGGAGTCAGAACCTCTCCCCGGGACGCTTTAATCGCGGATTGTACCGATCAGGATTGCAGAGGTAAGGCATTTGGTTTTCATCGATCAATGGATCATCTTGGTGCTGTCGTTGGTCCTCTTTTGGCTTTTCTGTTTTTACGGTTGTTTAATAATAATTACCGCGCAGTTTTTTGGCTGGCAACAATTCCTGCTGTAATTTGCGTAATTGTATTGATTGCGTTTGTTGCGGAAAAAAAACCTGATCGGGATGAAGAAACTTTACCGCCAAAACTAAGCATTAAGCCGTTTGATAGGCGTTTTAAATATTTTCTTTTACTTATTCTTATTTTTACTCTGGGAAATTCAAGTGATGCTTTTTTAATTTTAAGAGCCAAGGACCTAGGGGTTTCAATTGTCTTAATCCCTATCTTATGGGCTGTTTTTCATATTGTGAAATCGATAAGCTCTACTCCCGGGGGGATTTTGTCCGATCGGCTAGGACGAAGACGAATAATTCTTGTGGGATGGTTGGTTTACGGACTTGTCTATATAGGATTTGCTTTTGCTAATGAGACTTATCAGGCATGGCTTCTTTTTTGTGCCTATGGAATTTTCTTTGGTTTAACGGAGGGAGTCGAAAAAGCCTTTGTCTCTGACTTAGTCCCATCAGAACTTCGGGGGACCGCTTTTGGAATGTACAATTTTGTTATAGGACTTGCCGCACTGCCGGCTAGTCTAATTTTCGGTTTCCTTTGGCAGATTTTTAATCCTAAACTAGCCTTTCTTTTTGGCGCTACTTTAGCCCTGGTAGCTATGGTTTTATTTTTAATATTGATTTCCGATAAGGGTAATTCAAACTGAGCCTACTTTCACTGGGAGAATTAAAAACCAGCTTTTAGTTGATGAATTCTCATAATTGTCCTAAAATGTATCTTGCGTCTTTTTTTGACAAGCCTCGTTTTGAGGTAAGTTTCTTCTATAGTTATTGGTTTATTTTGGGGGCGTGGTGTAGTCTGGTTTAACACACTGGCCTGTCAAGCCAGAGATCGCGGGTTCAAATCCCGTCGCTCCCGCCAAACTATCTTCTATAATCCTACTAAATTAGTATCAATTATTTCTAATTCCTATTAAGCAGAACCATCCGCTTGCAAAGGCGAAACAATATTAAAATATTCCGGTGCAAATGTAAGTGATTTTGTTACTGTAGATCCCCGGTAACTGTAAGTAACCTACTTGGACTCTATAAACTAAGTAAGTTATTTCGTTTGTAACCGATGAGGAATTATAGGCAACTTCGTATGGTGTGGCTTCGAATTTAGCATAGGTATTATCGGCAGTGAATCTATTTTGTGTGCCTGCTCCTAGGGATTCATCGGAAGTGTGATAGCCGAATGCTCCTTCGGGTACTAAAACCGGCCAGCCTGCCGGTGATGCATTAGTACTGGAAACCGGAGAAACAATATTGCTTCCTGAGGTTAAATCCTGGTCTTGTTGCGCTGTTACCGTGTATCCATTAGTTGAATTGCAGCTAACCGTTAGTTTGCTAGCCGCCTCCAATGAATCTCCTCCTATCGGTAAAGCACCAAAGTTTAAGCTATAAGGGAAGCTGGCAAGGTCAATGTCTGTTGTTACGCCTTCTAAAGTTTGACCCGCAGCAACTCCTTCAATGCTAAAGCTTACATTCTGGGGAGAAAAAATAATGGATATATAGTCCGTTTTCAAAGTTTCCGTACCGGAAGCCTGGTAAATTCTTAATGCTATCCAGTTGTTGCTGTCATAATAATCGTTAGTTGCCAATTTCAGATCATAGACCATATTAAAATCCGTATTTGCAGCTGTTGAGTTATTGGAAGCAATATTTGTCCAGGAAGATGTCCTATAATTAAATAAATCCAGATATACGGGGCTAGCAGAGGTAGCAATGGTAGATTGTCCGTCCCAGTTTATAGTAATTTGATCAATGCTATTGGTGTTCTTTTTCTTAAAGATAAATACGGGATAATTGCTGGAAGATGTAATGGGATCTCTATTGGAATCGTCGCTTTCCACATCCGAATACCCCTTATTATCTAAATAATAGGTCAGGTCAGCCTGAGCCATTTCTTCTGTGCCGATTGAGGTTGAAGGTTCGGGGGACGTATATTTACGGCATCTTAAGTAACTTGAAGGTATTGGATAGACTTTCCCTGAACCATCTGCCGGAGCCCAACCCAGTTTAGCAGTTGCTGATGATAATAATAATGAGCCTTTGTACCACTCATATTTGATGCTTATCGGAGAAGAAAAGGAATAGTTACCTGAGTATTCGGTTGCCACTAATTTATCGCTCCACTGGTTAATAATTAGATTTGTATTGGGAACGTATAGTCTGCTCCCGTCATCTGTGGTGACATAAAAAGTATGACTTCCGGAACCTTTATTCTTGACCCATCCTTCCCATCGTATGCTTACTGAATATATTTGATCTTCCCAAGCATTCCCGTTAATGCTTACAGTTCCTAATCCCCAGCTCCAGTTTATACTTGTGTCAACATCAGTTCCTTTAAAAGTGTCAAAGTTAGTCCCGTCGTAATAAAAGTATCTCAATCCGGTGTCCATTGTATTGTCGATACTGCTTACTGCGGGAGCTGAATCGTTTCCATAGTACATATAGATATCTTTGCTACTAGATGCGGGAACCGAAGGTACGTTTACCCAGATTTTGGTAGATGCTGTGTTAATACCACTTTCAATCCAGTAGGAAAACTCGGAAAGGTTGTCGGAATCAACAAATCTTATATCGCTCCCATCTATCTGCATTTTGCCATCGGAGATCAAAGAAGCGGTGTCAACAGTAACTAGGACTTGGTAGTTCGTGAGATTGTTGGAGTTGGAAGTGTTGTCGATTGTTGCTGGCTTCTTTATATGACCAGGAATCATTCCACCACAGGGGGCTCAAGGCACCCTTTGAATAATTTGATGTGTCATTAGTTGAGTCAACAATGGAGAAAGTAGGATAAACAGTATAATCATCTAAAGCCAGACTGTCGGTGGTATTGTATAAGCGGAATCTATAGGTTGTGTTTAAGGTTGCATTACCGGTATGGATCATGAAACAAAGCTCGGTGTAATAATTCATATCAAGGTCTATATCTCCTGTTTGAAATGTGTCTTTGTACCAAGCTCCGTTTGTCCAGGTTCCACTATTGCTCGAACAGACCGAGGATGTAATACTATCACCATTTAATCCTGAAAGACCGGGGGAAGGTTGGATCTCCGCAGAAGAACCAACATCGGTCCAGTTGTTATCATTCTTGTCGTATTGAAGCTTATATGCTTTGTTGCCGGTTGAACAACTACCGGTATTATCGATCTGTATTCTGATGTTTACTCTTTCTCCCTTTTTTACTCCTGTTCGTGCTGTATCAGCATTTGCCTGGTTTGAATTATTGTTGACAGTTGTTCCGTCGTCATTTTGAAAACGATAGGATTGTTGGGTGATGATGCTTGAATAGGTAACGGTTCCAATGATTGCCGTACCCTGGTTGGCATTACCGGCGTCTTCATAAGCAACTGCAAAATGAGTGGTATCAAGGGATGAGATTGAGGTGAAATAAGTAGCACTGCTATTAAATGCATATTCAGATCCAAAAAAGATAGTAGAACCGGAAGCTATCCCGGCAATGGCCGTACCGTAACTTGAATTTCCTGCATCTTCATAAGATATTGCGAAATGTGTGGAGTCCAGGTTTGAAATTGCGACATAATTGGTAACACCACTGTTAAATATATATTCCGCGCCATAAGAAACCGACGATCCCGATACGGTTCCCACGACTGCCGTACCCTGTCCGGAACTACCAGTGTCCTGATAAGCTACTATAAAATGAGAAGCGTCAAGCATGGATATTGAAGTATAGTAGGTAGTTGCGGAATTAAATACATACTCCGATCCATAAGAGATATCGGAACCGGAAATTGTTCCAACGATGGCGGTTCCATAATTTGAGTTGCCAATGTCTTCATAAGAAATGGCGACATGGGTAGAATCCAGAGCAGATACCGAAATATATTCGGTTTGACCTGAATTGAACGTGTAAATTGAGCCATAGGAAATGATTGAAGCCGAGTTTGTTCCGACTATCGCTTTGCCGTAACTGCCATCATCGATATCGGCATAGGTAATAGTAAATTTACTGGAGTCTAGAGCTGATATAGAAATAAACTTGGTTTGGCCAGGCTCAAATTCGTAAGCGATCCCATAAGCAATAGTAGAACCGGTAACTGTTCCAATCTTTGCCTTGCCGTGATTAGAGTCGCCTCTGTCACTATAGGCTACGGCAAAATGAGTGGAATCCAGGGCATCGACTGAGATATACCAGGTATTGTTGGTACTAAAAGTGTAAGCTATTCCATAGGAGATAGCAGAGCCGGATACGGTGCCAATTACCGCTTTGCCACGACCAGAATCACCTGCATCCGAGTAGGCTACAACGAAATGAGTGGAATCAAGCTTGGTTGTAGAAACATATTCCGTTTGCCCCGTTTCAAATATATATTCCGAACCATATGAGATAGTCTGATCAATAACCAGAGGATATATTCTGTCTTGAGATTTAAGCCAACCTTTCCCTTCGCTGTCTAAAACCTTTGTAATCAAGTAGCGGTCTGCATTTAATTTTTCAATTTCGAAGTGCAGACCATAATTCTTTTCATCCTTGTTCTCTACTTCGTACATGAGTGGCTTGGGGATAATCCATAAGATTTTGTTGCTCTCTTTGTGGTAAAAATTTATGGCTCCATTTTCTTCCTTCAAATAGGCATTGGTTAAGGTTATTTCCTGCGATATCTCCGGAAAGCCCTGATATTTATCCAGAACAAATTCCTCTAACAACCTATTTGATTCAATTGTATAATCGGCATTAATGTATCCTGCTTGTCCTTCATATATCTTTGGATATCTTATTTTGTTTTTTTGACCTGATATCTTCTTTCCTTCTTTTGCATTTTCATCTCGTTTGCTAATTGGTTTAAGGTCGTCTTTGCTTAGTTGATTGTTCAGAACTTCATTTCCTTGAGCCTCTTTCTCTTTAATTTTAATATTGCTAATTGTTTCGAAAGCTATGGAAGCATTACCTACTTGGAATTTGATATTGTCTTTTGAGTCAAATGGATCAGCGCAAAAATAGGTCCTAAAGTGATTTTTCGTGTTCATATAGTCATAGTTCGGATCAGTTGAGGTAACAACTGTTGTATCGATTGACTTAAAATTTCCATTTTCATCCCGGTAATAGAGTTGATCTGCGGCATTGCCGAAATCAATTGTTGTGCGTTTCCCTTTGCTCTTTTTCCCGGATCCAGCTTTTGCCGATTTTGCCTGTGCTTTAGAAATATCTGACTGAATATTGCTTATGGTTATATTCGGAACCAGCAAAGTAACTAGCAGAATAGATACAAGAACTCTTGCTATGGTATTTTTTGTTTTTCTAATGGTTGATTTGAGATTCATAATTTTGAGCTTTTTCATTTGCCGTTTTGTGTAATACAAATAAAGTAAAATATTTATCTCGAATGTTCTTGACCAGCGCTTTCTTCTTCCTCTTCATCTTTTCGCCTCTTTCTGGCGATAAGGAAAAACAGAACTATTAATAGGATAAGGAGCAGAAGTAACGATATAATGCAAAAACAGTAATGATTAATGAATTCTATAATTCTTTGAAAAATCGATTTTGTAGAAGTCTTCTTGTCTGTGTGTGATTTTCTTGGCTGCTTTACTTTTTCTATTGGATCAGAAGCACTTTGTTGCTTTTCGGCCTCGCTTGGGGTTTTAATACTAGGATTAGTGAAAACTATCTCTTCATTCTCATAATCCGGCGGAGTAATAATTTGTGGATTAGGCAGAGGGAAATAAGTGATTTCAATTGTATTTGATGCGGAACTCTCTACACCATTTATGTAAGTTACTGCGTAGATAGTGTTTTTGCTCTGTTGTAGATATATTTCAGCAGACCAATTACCATAAAGTGATGTAGTGGTTTGAGTATAAAGAACATCATTCAGATATATTCTAATTACAACATTGCTACCACCGGTTCCCGACATACGAATTAAGCCATAAGTTGTTACGGTACCATTATTTGGAGATGTAATGACCGGTGCGGTTATTGCCTGGGCATCGATATTAACATTTGCGGAATATGTGGAAGGAGAGCATATAAAAAAAGCTAAAAGCAAACTCACCAAGAAGAATGTGTGCGAAGCTTTTTTAAAATTTATCCGACTCAATGTTTCCTTCTTTTTCTCCGTGTCCTTCCGGTCTCCATCATCTTTATTTTTCTGGAGAGCTTTATCTGTCGCCATATTAGGATAAAGAGCACAACGAAGATAATTAAGGCAATTATTCCTATTTTCCAAGGAAAAATATAAAATACGATCTTTTCTGACTTGGACGATACATTCTTATCGCCATATTCCATAGTAGCTTGAGCGGTAAAGCGGCCGAAGGACGGAGCTTCTTTCCATTGGGTATCAAACTTCCTTATGCTATCCGGCAGAACATTTCTTTCATCAAAAGCTACCTTATATTTTTTACCCAGTAGGCTGGTGATCTCTATTGTTCCTTTGGGTTTGTAATGCACGTTTCCCGTATTCTTAAAGCGGAGCCCAAAATCCACAGGTCCTTTTTCAAAGAAAATAGTCTTTTTCTGACCGGATTCCAGGAGTCTGGCCGGATAAAACTCGACTATTTTACCTGTTTCTTTGACGTCTCCTTTTACTTTTACCAGAACCAGGCAACCGATACTTCCCGAAAGAGCTACGCCGCTGTCGTCTTTTTGGGGTGTTGAGTAAGTAAATCTTACAACTCCATAGTGGCCACCGGGTTCGGCATCTTCGGGGATATTTATATTGAAATAGAATGATTTTGTCTCTTTTTTTTCCAGTTCAAGTTGTGCTTCATCAAACTTAATCCAGTGCCTAAGGGACCACTTAGATGAACCTTCTTCTTCGCCAACCAGAATTTTTGGTTCTCCTTTTTCTCCTCCGGCTATAAAGTCTTCTGCTGAAATTTCAGTCTTTAGTTTTTTATCGCTTACATTAGTAATCTTTATTTCTTTAACAAAATTTTCTCCCGGATTTGCCGCTACTTCGTAGCTTATGGGAGAAAGCTGTAGGCCGGTTTTGGTATCTTGGGCGGAAATGGGACCTAAAGGGAATAAAAACGCAGGTAAAAGTACTATGGCAAAGAGAAAAAAACAAGCTTTTTTCTTCATACATGGAACCCCTTGATCATTATCTGAAATGTTGCTGTATAAAGCCACAATATATTATATGTATAAGTACAAATCAAGTTATCCCTCAAATTTTTCACAAAGAACTGAAGCAGAAAGGTTTTCCAGGGATTGAACTGAAACTTGTTATTTTTAGAAGTTACCAGTGGCAATATATGTAATGGTTGCCGTGTATGTTCCAGCTTCAGTTGTTGCACCTACAGCAGCTCCATAAGTGGCTTTTGTATCATCATCAGATACCGGACCGGTGCTATTGGTAACAATATTCTCAGAAGTACCGAGAGCGCGATAGCCGGTAGGGCTGGAAGTCGATCCACTTCTTCCTCCAGATCCGGCTTCATATTTGATACCCCATTCTTCGGTTCCTGCAGTAATAGACGCATCCCCATCGGTAACCCAGGATATGGTATTTCCTGATCCGTCTCTTAATGTGTTACCGGTAGATGTGCATGAACCACTTATGCTATAACCGGTACCACCATTTGTGTTTACGGTCAGATGATCATCTTTTATATCTTCCCCATTTGACGACGGAGTCATATTTGATAATGAGACTGTGGTTGAGGTAATGGTAAAGGTAATGCTCGGATCAACAGTAGCCGTAACGGATACCTGGTCATCATCGGTAATAGCCACGGCTATATATCCAGAATCTCCTAAAGTGCCTCCGATATCTATTCTATAGCTTGCTGCTGAACCAGGGTTGGTTATTTGCTGGTCTCCGGTTGTCCCGTAAGTAGCATTAGTGCCGATTTCAATAGTTATTGTCGAACCTGCTGTAATGGTATCGGTATCATTTTCAGTAATGGTAAGCACTTGACCGGAAAAAGAAGCACCCAATGCGGAGCCTGCTCCTGAACCCGGAGTAGCAGCCAAAGTGAGATCGCTACCATCATCGGCCACGTCGATATCCGTATAGTCGACCGTACCGATAGAAAAACCTGCCGGGAAGGTTATTGTAATTGTATCTCCCGGATCAACAGCACTAGCGGTGGTAAATTGGATGGTATGATTAGCCGCTGTGCTAATCTTTAACCGGCTCATCGTATCTGATAAAGAGGTTATAGTACCTGCTTGAGCATAGATCGGAGTTGTGGCCAGAATTAGCATAGTTGCCAGATAGACTGTAAGCCATTTTTTAAATTTCATTGTTTGCCGCCCCTTTTTTATTTAAGTATTTATGCTTTTGGTTAAAAAACTAAATTGTATATCGGTATGATAAAGGAAATATTTTAATTTTTCTATATATTTTTTCGAGTTTGCTTAGTAGAAAATCATAAAGGGGAGCAATTGCTTTACCTAACACATTGTTAAGGATAAACTTAATGTGTCCGGTTGACAGCGTACACAGCCTCCATTAAAAGAAAGATAAAATTGGCGAAGAAACAAGAGAAGCATCTACATATTTCTAGGGGATGAGTTAAATGGCCATCGATCCTATCTGTAAGATGGAAGTCGATGAAGATACTGCTATTAAGGCAGAGAAAGATGGCAAGACATATTATTTCTGTAGTCCTTACTGCAGAGATCAGTTCTTAAGTGACAAGGCCAAAAACAAAAATAATCAAGAGGGAAAGGAAATTACAACCTGCCCTGTTTCATCGGAAACGTCCTTGGAAACTACAGATACACCCGGCAAGGAATCGGAAACCGAATCCCTGGCAAAAGCAATAATTGCCATAGCCAGTATGAGCTGTGCAAGCTGTGTTCAGAATATTGAAAGAGCTTTAAGGGCAGTTGAAGGTGTCTCCGATGTTAAAGTCAATTTTGCCGCTGAAAAAGCTTATGTTGATTATAGTCACCAAAAGGTTTCTGTAGATAAGTTAGAGGCAGCTATTACGGCTGCAGGATATAAACCTATACGTACTACCTCCACAACTACTGCTCCTACGGCAATCCAGAAAGCAGTTATCAGTATTGCCGGAATAACTTGCGCCAGTTGTGTTTCTAAAGTAGAAACTGCATTAAAGAAAACAGACGGCGTGCTTGATGCAAAAGTGAATTTTGCATCCGAGAAAGCATATGTAGAATTCGACCCGCAAAGAACCAATGCTAAAAACCTGGAGTCTACAATCATTGCTGCAGGTTATAAGCCGATTAAGACCACTTTATTAACGGAATCGGAAACAGAGACTGAATCAGTTGCAGCCGAGGACACCGAAAGCATTGCCAGAGAGAAAGAAATAAGATCAGTTAAAAATAAATTCCTGTTCTCCGCTATTTTTTCCGTACCGTTATTATATATTTCTATGGGTCATATGGTCGCTTTTCCCATTCCGGATTTTTTAGTAAGAAACATGGCTTTGGTTCAATTTCTTTTGGCAACTCCCATAGTTATTGCAGGATATCAGTTCTACACTAAAGGGATTCTTTCCCTTTTTAAAACCAGAACGGCAACGATGGATACTCTAGTGGCAATTGGCACCGGATCTGCTTACCTATATAGTTTGACAGTTTCTATCACAATTTGGTTTGGGGGAGCGAAACCGATGGCGGATCTCTACTATGAAGTATCCGGATTGCTTATAACCTTTATTCTTCTGGGTAGATGGTTGGAGGCAATTGCCAAGGGGAAGACATCCGAAGCGATTAAAAAGCTTATAGGTTTGCGACCAAAGACAGCAACTATACTACGAAATAACAAAGAGCTTGAGATTCCGATCGAGAATGTTGTGGTTGGTGACGTTGTTATTATTAAACCCGGGGGAAAGATACCAGTTGACGGAATTGTAATTGAAGGACATTCCAGCGTGGATGAATCCATGTTGACAGGGGAGAGCATTCCAGTCGAAAAATCTAAAGGTGATGAGGTTGTTGGAGCAACAATTAATAAAAGCGGTTCGTTGCGGTTCCGGACCACCAAAGTAGGAAAAGATACGGTATTAGCACAGATAATAAAACTAGTAGAAGAAGCACAAGGCTCAAAAGCTCCCATTCAAGCTTTTGCCGACAGGATCTCCGCCTATTTTGTCCCTATAGTTGTGATAATCGGATTTTTAGCTTTTTCTATCTGGTTACTGGCGGGACAGGGTTTTGCCTTTGCTCTAACTATTCTTATTTCCGTATTGATTATCGCCTGTCCCTGTGCGTTGGGATTGGCTACTCCAACTGCTGTTATGGTTGGAAGCGGTTTGGGAGCACAAAATGGAATTTTAATAAAAAGCGCTCAGGCATTACAGTCAGCTTATCAAATCGATGCGGTTGTCTTTGATAAAACAGGTACACTAACTAAAGGAAAACCGGAGCTAACGGACATAATCTCTTTGGATAAAAAAAGCTCCACTGATATTTTGAAGCTCGCAGCGGTGGCGGAAAAAAATTCCGAACATCCTTTGGGTGACGCGATAGTAAAAGCAGCCAAGACAAGAGGTGTTGATGTTCCAAATCCACAGAGTTTTAATTCCATTACCGGTAAGGGAGTGGAAGCAAAGCTACACAAAAAACATATTTATTTAGGGAATAGAAAACTTCTTCAAGAACTTGGGATCGATAGCACTAAAGTGGAGCAACATCTTTCAAGTCTGGAAAACCAGGGGAAAACGGCAATTGTTGTAGTTGAGAATGACAAAGCTGTAGGAGTTGTTGCTGTTGCCGACACGTTAAAAGAACATTCCAAAGAAGCCACAAGAGCTCTTAATAGTCAGGGCAAGGAAGTTATTATGATTACCGGTGATAACATAAAGACAGCCTCGGCAATTGCGCAAGAGCTTCATATTAAGCGAGTTCTTGCTGAAGTATTGCCGCAAGATAAAGCAAGTGAGATTGAGAAGCTACAAAAAGAAGGATTAAAAGTTGCCATGGTTGGCGATGGCATTAATGATGCACCGGCACTTACCCGGGCGGATATTGGCCTAGCCATTGGATCCGGGACCGATATTGCAATTGAGGCGGGAGATATTATATTGGTTAAAGATGATTTAAGAGATGTAGTAATGGCAATGAATCTATCCCGGTATACAATGAGGAAGATAAAACAGAATCTTTTTTGGGCCTTCTTTTACAATAGCATCGGAATTCCTATTGCCGCAGGGGTGCTCTATCCGTTTACGGGTTTTTTACTTAACCCTATTATTGCCGGCGCAGCAATGGCTTTCAGTTCGGTATCGGTAGTTTCCAATTCTCTGCTGATGAGCAGATTTAAGAGAAGCTTATAGACCAATATTTGAAGTTAGTTGATATAATTGTTAAAAATCGTTTTTACGAATATCCTGATAAAGTAATTATACATTAGTTTCTTTATTCCTTTTAGGAGGATAGAGTGATAGAATCTCGAACCAGAAGTAGGAGTAAATGATAATCTGATTTAGTTTGATATGTCGGGAGGTACCATGACTGAATTAGCATGGCAAAGAAAAATCGGGGAGATTTTATTAGAAAGGAATATTGTAACTGCCAAACAACTGGAAGAGGCACTAAAGATTCAAGAGATGATTTTGAAGCCAATCGGAAAGATATTGGTGGATATGGAGGTGACCACAGAGGAACAGATCGCCGAGGCGCTTGCTGAACAGCGGGGGTTCATGCGTATTTCTATCAAGGAATATAAGATAAATAAGCAGGCAATAAAGTTATTTCCAATGCCAATGGCTCGTCTTCATAAAGCTTTACCTATTGATTTTGAGGAGGAAAAGATAATTCTGGCTATGGCGGATCCACTCGATGTTTATGCTATTGACGACGTGAGAATGATAACAGGCCGGGAAATACAGCCAGTAGTTTGCACCGAAACTGAAATATTGGAAATAATAGACAATTTAATGTCAGGGATAGCAAAATCTTCGGAAGAAGATGTCTTGCAGGTCCTAAAAGCAAAAGCAGAAGAGATTAAGACTAATTTACAGGACAATATTGCTGCTTTGGTAGATGAGGTCATAGAATTAGCTGCGCAGAAGGGTGTCAGTGAGATCTTTTTTGAACCGCAAGATCAATGCTCGCAGATACGTCTTAGATTGAATGGTGACATTCACAATTTCCTAATGATAAATAAAGAAGATCATCCTACATTGGTGACATGTGTCAAAAAGTTACTTGGAGTGAATACCAGGGAGATGGTTTTTGAGAAGGCAAAACAGAGAATAGAGATAGGGGATACTCAACTGGATGTTGCAGCAAGTTTTCTTCCCGGTGTTTTCGGTGAAGATGTTTGTTTAAAGATATCCTGTGCCGGTGAGGAGCCAAAAAAACTTGAGGAACTGGGATTGAAATGGAAAGCGCTTTCTGATGTGAAGACGGCAATTTCCAATCACTCCGGCCTGGTCCTTGGAGTGCAAGTTCTTAGTGATCGCAAGAGCGGTAGAACGGCAACCTCTTTTCTTTATACAATTCCTCAGATGCTGGCATCCTCACGTAAAAGAGTAATAACTGTTGAGGATAGAGTTCAAAGAAAATTGAAAGGTGTTGTACAAGTAGAAACCTCTCCGGAACAGACAACTCCTTTTAGTGCAATTCATGTGCTCCCTGCAATCTCAATATCGAATCCGGATGTTCTTTCAATATCCGATATTAGTGAAAAAGAGAGCGGAGAACTATTAATAAAAACAGCTTTAAATGGGACCCTTGTACTCGCGACGATTCGGGAGCAGGATTCAATTAGCGGGCTGAATAAGCTCCTGGAAATGGGTTTGAGTCCGCTTATGATTGCTGAGGCTTTAAAGTGTGTAGTTGCTTACAAATCAGTTAAAAGACTATGTTATGCTTGCAGAAAGGAGTATAGAGCTAAACCTGAAACTCTGGCTATGCTTACGGAAAAAGCTGGATTCCAAGTGGAACCACCAGCAGGCAAAAGTTACTATATGACTGATGGTTGTGATCAATGCGACGATTCGGGATTTACCGGAACTATAGGCATCTTTGAAACGCTGCCGATATCCATATCACTTCAAGAAGCACTAATCAATGGTAAGAGCATAGAAGAGATTAAAGAAATTGCGGAAAAAGAAGGTATGTTGAGCCTTAGTATTGACGCTTATCACAAAGCTTTACAGGGTGAGATTTCATTTGAAGAATTGGTTAAGCAAATTGGATAGGTTTGTATAGCAGATATTTTACTATTTAAGCAAACATTGTTCTTTACAAGGTAAACTCGAAGTGTTTATAATTTTATCCGTGTGACTTCAAGGGCAACTTCTTTAGTCAACGGCGGGATAGCTCAGACGGTAGAGCGAGGGACTGAAAATCCCTGCGTCCTCGGTTCGATTCCGGGTCCCGCCACCGTTATAACAACTTCTTATTCTTTATCAGAGCCTCCCATACTAATAGTTATTTAGTAGGGTATTATGTTGTTTAAGGTATTTTCTCTGACCTATAAAGTTGGGCTAACAAAAAGTGGACATATATTGTATTGGCATTGTTATTGCTGATTTCTAGTGATAATGCTAACGCGGATAATTAAGTTGTTAGCTTTCTGCTCGGTCCTGAGCTTGGGAAGGTATTATTTTTAGCAGTGTAGATTCTAAGATTTTGACTATTGATAAACATTTGTGAAAAGCTAAATATCTTATTTTTGCCCCTCTTTTCATCCGTATCTTTAATTGCATTTGTTGAAGATATAGATTTTTCTTTCAAATCCCCCCTCCTTTCTTAACAACTTGTAAAATCTAACTGTAAAAAATTGTCTGATTAAAAAATAAAAAATGGTAAATATTTTATCGGCTGTTTAATGTGAAAAGATAAGTGTTTTTTGAAAAATTTATTCGGCACAAACTGTTATCTTTTAAAAGAGCGCGCAAAAATTTAATTTATATATCTTATTAAGTCATAGTGAAAAGTAACCGATATAGAGCTTAGGTAGGCTCATATATAGGGGTAGTTTGAATGAAAAACAAAAGCTCAATCCAGTTAGGCAATTTAATAATCATTATTGCTAGCTTCTTGGCAATTACTCTACTTATGTATTTTGTAGGTGCAGAAACATACCATTGGCATCTTTATATGATTCCATTGCTAATAGGTATTTTCACATATGGTCTTGGTGGCGGTTTAGCGGTTTGGCTAGCATTTGCAGGGTATGTGGTCTGGTCAATAGCCTATGGTAAGGGTGTTGTTGAGCAGTCAGGTGCACTTGTAGATCTTATACTTGGCCTATGTATAGCTGTTGGCTTGGGTGTATATGAAAAACGGGTAAAGAAGACAAAGGCATTGCTGGAGAAGTTATCGGAAAAAGACAGTCTGACCGGTTTAGAGAACTACGGTCATTTTAGTAGTAGACTTACGGAAGAAAAGAATAGATCTGATCGATATGAAACGCCTTTTTCATTGATATTGATGGACATAGATGATTTTAAGAAATTCAATGACTCCTACGGCCACGAAGCTGGGAATGAAGTGCTGAAAAGAATTGCCGATACAATTCAGAGTCATACCAGAAACGTTGATCTTGGCGTAAGGTATGGAGGAGAAGAGCTTGCCGTTGTCTTAACCAACGCAGACGCTAAAGCAGCTCTAGGCTTCGCAAAAAGACTTCATGGGGCAATTGGTGAACAAACATTCCATTTTGCCGGTGGAAAGCAAAGTATTTCTGTTAGCATGGGGGTCTCGACGTATCCCAAAGATGCAAATAGCGAGACCGAACTTATCGTCTATGCTGACCAGGCTTTATACAAAGCAAAAGGAGAAGGAAAAAACCGCATTTGTGTTTATAATACGCCAAATAACTATTGTCCTCTTGATAAGATATTAGTATAGTTTTACTTCTTACAAGTTTTCTTTGTTGTCAAACCCCGTTTGTTATTTTCTTACCTGGTTTTTTATTATCCCGAATACCTAAAGCGATAATGATTTATGCCGATAATCAAAGCAAGTATTTTGGATTAAAGTAGTAATAGCGGACAACCATTCTTTTTAGGAGAAATCGAAATGGATGGCTCTGTTGTTATTGCATTATGTGATTTGGGGTTTTGATGGAGCTAAAAGAGGGTGCAATGGAAACTAGGGGCATCTCAGTCAATTATATTATCGCTTTTGTGGCTGGGAGGGGAATGGATTGAAGATAGTTAAGAAAGTACTTTTCAATCTAATAGCTGTTCTTCTTACGGCAAGCATGATTATTTTAGGATATCTTAGTGTCCAGAAATATATTGCTAGGCAAAAAACCGGGCGGACCCTTAAGAATAATGCACTACAAGCCAGTTCACTAATCGACAAGACCTTGTTGGAAAACAAAGAGGCTGTAGTGGAGTTGGCCAATGAAGGTAATTTGGATCCTGTCTCCGCTTTACCCAGTAATCAAAGAGCTCTGGAAAATTTCTGCCAGGAGAATGGTAGTTTTCTTTGGGCTTTAATTGCAGAAACAGATGGTGAAGTTGTCTCTTCCTCGGATTCAAGCAAGATTGGTGTAGATTTTAATGATGAAGAGGCTTTCAAGGAAGCGATGGGGGGAGAAAACTGGATCACCGATATAAGAAGAATAAGCAGATATAATGCTGCGCTATATTTATCTACTCCCCTATTTGAGCAGGATAAGATAATGGGAGCACTGATTGCTGCGCTTGACGGGGAAGCATTAAATAATGTGCTTAGTAGTGTAAAAGGCTACAAGGAAGAAAAGGGGATTCTTGTAGATGAGAACGGAGAAATAATTGCCTCGGCCAAAGGAACGGATATTTTTAAATATAGCATTTCGGATTATAGGGTTAGCCAAAGTGCTCTTAGCGGTTCCAGTGGATATGTTTTAGGAACAGACACTGACGGCGAGGGTATAATAATTGGCTACGCTCCGGTTAATAACGAGCAAAAGTGGACTGTTTTAACTTCTTCATCTTATGATGATGGACGAGCAGCCGAGGTCTTAGGTCTTTCTTCATTGCTTCTATTCCTTCTTCTATTTCCGTTAATTGCTTTTGTACGGCCGCATCTGCAAAGAATACCTGCTTCCGAAACTCAAAATGGAGCTAAAAAGCCAGCTTTGGAAGGAAAAACGTTTGACGAATATCCAAAAGAATCTCACTCTAATTTGGGGGTAGTTATGACGCAACAAAAATCTAATGTTGATCTGAAAGGTAAGAATCCGAAGGGGAAAATTTCAAAGAAAGCCGAGCGTTTTTCGGGACATCCGGATATTGTGCAAATGACAGTTAAGATTATCCAGGAAGCTGTTTTTGATGGAGCAAGTGACGTTCACATTGAACCACAAGAAAAAGGGGCAAATGTTCGTTACAGAATAGACGGTGTTCTTCATCCTGTCGCGGAATTACCGGAGGACATATGGCTGGGAGTCGTGTCACAAATTAAGACAATGGCTAAAATGGACTTGGCAGAAGATAGGGTATCACAGAATGGTAGAGCCCAGATAAAGTTGGAAGACAAGGAAGTGGATCTTCGCGTTGCTACATTTCCGACTATAATGGGCGAAAAATGTATCTTAAAGATTCTAGATCAAAGCGCAGCTTCTTTGCATCTTGAGGATCTAGGTTTTTCCAGTATTGATTTACGGCGATTTCGTAATGTTGTAAGAAAACCGAGCGGTTTGGTCATTGTTGCGGGGCCAGCCGGAAGCGGCAAGACTACCACTTTATATGCGACTTTAAATGCAATTAAAACTACGGAAAAAAACATTGTAACGCTTGAAGATCCTGTTGAATACAGGGTAAAAGAGATAAACCAGGGAGAGATCAAATCCACAGCCGGATTAACATATGCAAGGGTATTGAACTCAGTATTACGTCAGGACCCGGATATCATCATGATTGGCGAGATAGATGCACCGGAAACTGCTGAAATGGAGATTCAAGCATCCCTTGCCGGTCGTATGGTGCTTTCGTCACTCCCAACCGTAAATACGGTTTCTACCCTGACATGGCTACAAAACATAGGTATTAAACCATTTGAAATTAGTGCTTCTGTAACGGCAGTTGTAGCTCAAAGATTAATTCGCACTGTTTGTCCCAAATGCCAAGAGGAATATATTCCCTCACAAGATATTTTGGAAGTTGTTAATTGGCAGGATAAACAGGTAAACTATCAACATGGCCAGGGATGTTCCTACTGTATGAATTCCGGTTTTAGGGGTAGAACTGCCCTATTTGAGCTGCTTTTAGTTGATAAATCTATACGGGAACTTATTATTTCCGGAGCCACCGAGGATGTGATTCTCTCTACCGCTAGACAAGGTGGGATGAAAACTCTTTTGGAAAATGGTTTGGAAAAAGTTGAGAAAGGCATTACAACACTGGAAGAGCTTATTAGAATCATCCAGCCCTAATACATGTTTCCACCGTGTACAAAAAACCTGCATCACATGACATCTTTACAATTCCTCGCGCCAATCTTTGGATAATAAATACTTGCCGGAAGCGTCCTAGCAATCTGCTAGGAATTTGACAGTTGTCCATATTTGGATGATAATTTTAAACTAAAAATCGTTTAGCCTAAAGTCCTACTTAACTCTTTAAATAGTCTTTCTGTCACTAATCACCGCACTTAATTGTAAACAAGCAAATAGGAGTGGTAATGAAAGAAGTCTATTTTGATAATGCAGCTACAACTCCTCCCGATGAACGTGTGCTTATAGAAATGGAACCCTATTTCAAAGATTATTTTGGTAACCTCAGCAGTTTGCATAGCTTTGGGGAGGCTCCCAGGGAAGCAGTGGAAAAAGCCAGGGGAAGTGTTGCTGAACTCATTAGAGCTAATCCTGAAGAATTAATCTTTACCTCTAGCGGAACTGAAGCCAACAATCTTGCTATCAAAGGTATTGCCTTTGCTAATCAAAGAAAAGGAAAACATATAATAATTTCTTCTATTGAACATTTTTCGGTTTTTCATTCGGCGAGAACAATGGAGAAGTGGGGATTTGAAGTAACCCATTTACCGGTGGATAAATATGGCCTTGTGAGCCCGGAACAAGTTAAAAAAGCGATAAAACCGGAAACGATTTTAGTATCGGTAATACACGGGAATAATGAAATCGGGACCATCGAACCGCTGGAAGAAATCAGCAAGATAACAAAAGAGAAAGAAGTTATTTTTCATACCGATGCGGTAGCCACCGTGGGAAATACTCCCGTAAATATCGATAATTTAGGAGTTGACGCTTTAAGTCTTGCCGGAAATCAATTTTATGGTCCTAAGGGTGCTGGTGCATTGTATTTGCGTAAGGGAGTGCGAATAACTCCGCTAATTGATGGTGGAATACAAGAAGGAGGCAAAAGAGCGGGGACAGAGGATGTGCCGGCAATTGTCGGTTTGGGCAAGGCTGCAGAAATTGCATTAGGGGAGCTGCCCAAGCGAAGTCATTACTTACGAGAGCTGAGAGATTACTTTATTGATAGACTATTAAGTGAGATTGATCATAATATACTAACAGGTCACCGGACAAATCGTCTGCCCGGTCATGTAAGTATAGCCGTACAATTTGTGGAAGGGGAATCAATGCTTATGTTGTTGAACATGAAAGGAATAGCTGCTTCCAGTGGTTCGGCTTGTACGTCGCGGGCACTTAAAGCGTCTCATGTTCTTACATCCATCGGGCTAGCACACGAAATAGCCCATGGTTCTCTGGTTTTTTCATTAGGCAAGAAAAATACCAGGGAGGAGATAGACTATGTGCTTGAAAAGTTGCCGCCGATTGTTAAGAGATTGCGAGATATGTCCCCGCTATATCGTAATTTTCTGGAAAGAGAGAAAGCATAATGGCTATGTATAGCGATAAAGTAATGGATCATTTTCAGAATCCCCGGAATGTTGGTGTTATTGAAGATGCCGATGGTATAGGAGAAGTAGGTAATCCTGTATGCGGGGATATGATGACTTTCTATATAAAGGTTAAAGATAATGTCATAAGTGATGTTAAATTTCAAACATTTGGATGTGGCGCTGCTATTGCTGTATCCAGTATGGTAAGTGAAATGGCAAAAGGTAAGAGTCTTGATGAAGCATTGAAAATAAGCAAGGAAGTTGTAGCCGAGGAACTAGGCGGGTTGCCCGCTCAAAAAATGCATTGCTCGAATTTAGGAGCGGATGCCTTGCATAAAGCAATAGATGATTATTTTAGCAAGAAGGGAAAAGATAATAAGTGATATTACCAAATTAGGGGGCAAAATGGGAAGAAAAAGGTGTTCCGAATCCGGTGGTGCTCAAGACAAAGAATCTAAGAAAGCTTGCCTTTGTCCTTACTGTGAAGGCCCTGTAGAAATGAAATACCCTATTTGTCAAGCCTGCAAAGTAACGCTAATCCCCTGTCCTAAATGCGGTATGCTGATAGGCAAGGGAGTTGAGGTCTGTATTCATTGCGGATCGGACATTAAATAAAAATACTCATCACAGGGGGAGTTGGGGGGGAAGATGAGTAGTGAAATCGATGACAAAATGACTATTATTGCTTTCAGCGGAGATCTTGATAAGACACTCGCTGCTTTTATCCTCGCGACCACTGCTGCTTCTATGGGTATGAAAGTATCTATTTTTTTCACCTTCTGGGGTTTAAATATCATAAAAAAAGGAGAAAATTCCATTACCGGTAAAGGAATTCTGCGAAAGGCGTTAAATCTGGTAAATCGGGGAGGAGCCAACAAGCTTAAATTATCCAAGCTTAACATGGCTGGAGCGGGTTCTATTATGATGAAGAGATTAATGAAAGAGACAAATATGCCTACGGTAGAAGATATGATCTCTATGGCCAAAGAAATGGGTGTTGAATTTATAGCTTGCACTACTTCTTGCGGGATCATGGGAGTTGAGAGAACATCTCTTATTCCGGTAGTGGACAAGATGGCAGGAGCAGCGACATATTTGGATGAAGCACGAAATTCAAAGATAAACCTTTTTATTTGATGAATTGAGGTGGAAGGATTGAAAGCGGATCAATCTTTGGATTGTACCGGACTTTACTGTCCGATGCCTATTATCAAAACGGCTTCGGCAGTGAAAAAGTTAAACCAGGGTGAAGTGCTGGAAGTTTTGGCTGATGATAAAGGAATTAAAGAAGATATGCCGGCTTGGTGTAGAAGCACCGGTAATGATTTTCTGGGAATAGAAGAAGAGAACGGTATCTTTAAGGTATATGTTAAGAAGAAGAATTGATATTTGTTATCTTATTGAATATCAGAATTATAAATTAAGTGACGGGAGGTGAATAAAATGGCTTATATGATTAATGATGAATGTACGGCTTGCGGTATATGCGAGGAAGAATGTCCGAATGAAGCGATAACCGAAGGTGATGATATCTTTCAGATCAGTACGGACCGTTGTACCGAATGCATTGGTTTTTATGACACCCAGCAGTGTGCTGAAGTGTGCCCTGTTGATGCGTGTGTTCCTGATCCTGCTCATCGAGAGACGGAAGAAGAACTAATGGCTAAAAAGTTAAGTCTTCATGGGGAATAATGGCCAATAAGCATCTGATATGTAATATTAAGAAAACCTCATATCAAACGATTATAGCGCCGGAAAAACGACGACGTGGGGAGGTGCAATGACTGCAAAGGAAATTGTTGAACTCCTAAATAGAGACCTTGTGGGTGAAATAGAAGCAATCCTTGTTTATGTAAAACAGTTCTTAACGATAAAAGAATGCGCAATTAGCCGTGAGATCGAAGAAATATCAGTTGATGAGATGAGACATGCTGAATGGTTGGGCGATATGATTGTTGATCTGGGCGGAGAGCCCAAGATTGACCATGCGACTCTTGATTTTGGCGGTCGGAGAATGGGCGATATGTTGTCCCATGATGTGGAGTTGGAAGAGGCGGCAATTAAACAATATCAGGAGCATATTGATGCGATCGATGACCCAAAGGTAAAAAAGTTGCTTACTAAGATTCGCAATGAAGAACAAGAGCATCTTGAAGAGTTCAAGGAATTGATTGAGGAAATATAAGAAACAAGCTTCTTGTTTTGAAATGAAATTGCCACAATCCGGCTCGATAAACCAGGCGACGGTAATTAAAAGCGAGAACAGCTTGAATTAGGGTTTAGCAATTTATTTTGGGAGGGGAGAATAAATGGCAAAAGAAATAAAAATCTACACTACGCCAACTTGACCCTACTGTCATATGGCTAAGGAGTTTCTTAGTAAGAAGAACATTGCCTTTAATGAAGTGGATGTTTCTGCGGATGCAACCGGTCGTAAGGAAATGATTGATAAGTCGGGCCAGATGGGCGTGCCTGTAATTATTATTAATAATGAGATAATTGTCGGATTCGATCAAGGAAAACTGGAAGAGTTGTTAAAGTGAAAAGGCTCAAGTAGAAGGTTTGAAAATAGCAGTAATTAATATGCTAAATTCTTGGTGCCTTTTTGTATAAATATTCTAAACAAGCAACTGGGGGTCATATGTATGATTTAATTATAATCGGCGGCGGACCTGCCGGGATGACTGCGGCTGTTTACGCAGCACGAAAGAAGCTTAAATTTATTATAATCACTAAGAATTTCGGCGGGCAAGCCATACAAAGTTCAGAGGTTGAAAACTATTTAGGGTACCAATATATCACTGGTGCTGAACTGGTTGGAAAGTTTCAAGAGCACTTAGATAAGTTTGCTATTGAACAGGAACTGTCATCGGTGGAGACTCTCCGGCAGGAAGGCGATGTCTTTATTGCCGGTACTCGTAATGGTAAAGAGCTCAAGGGGAAAACTGTAATCATTGCTAGCGGTAAAACCCCCCGGATGCTTAATGTTTCAGGAGAAAAGGACTTCTTGGGTAGAGGAGTTACTTATTGCGCAACTTGTGATGCTCCACTTTTTAGTGGTATGGATGTTGCCGTTATAGGAGGAGGAAACTCCGCTCTGTCAGCTGCGGCGCAATTAAGTGTTATTGCCAATAAAGTCTATTTGGTAATTCTAGGAGGAATAATAGCTGACCCGGTCATAACTGAAAAAGTTCGAAAATCCAAGAATGTTACTTTTTATGAAGGGTATAAATCAAAGCTTATAAAAGGTGAAGCAATAGTTTCAAGCCTTATCATCGAGGATACTACTGAAAAGAGTGAAATTGAATTGTCAGTTCAGGGTATTTTTGTTGAAATAGGTTCTGTGCCTGTTTCCGGATTTGCGGCTGATCTGGTTGAGCTAAACAAAACTTCGGAGATCAAGGTAAATTGTCAGGCTGAAACAAGTAAACCGGGTATTTTTGCGGCAGGCGATGTAACCGATGGTCCTGAAAAACAAATCATCATAGCAGCAGGCGACGGAGCGAAGGCAGCTCTTTCAGCTTATGATTACTTACTCAAGCATTAAAGCTCCCCAACAAGAATATACGAATAAAAATTCTTCAATGCTTACCGCTTAGAATTTTTTAGAGGCTATTTTTATATTTGAAATGGATAAAATAATTTATCCATACAAGACTTATCCCGCTTCGTTTAGTTTTTTAAGTAGAATTTCCAGGTCAATTCCATGCCGGGCAGCTGCTTCTTCTAAAGTTTCTCCGCTGGCACCTGCGCATCCAAGGCACCCGAAGCCAAATTCACCAAATACCTGAGCTGATTTTGGATTTTCTTCTAGGATTTCCGCAATTGTTTTATCTTTAGTGATCACGTTTTGTCCTCCTTCCGGTAATTAGCTTCCAGCGTAGTTATTACAAAGCTCTTTGTCAACTATACATTTTCAATAGCTTATAATCTGATTGTTAGGGATGGATTCTGTGGGAGTTAAATAAAGGCAGATTTTACCCTTTATATCTTGTAATTGCGTTTCTTTACGTCTAAGCTTATATAAATTATATCATAGAACCATAGGCTCTATTTCTATTACGTATTTGATATCCTAAGATTAATTACCTTTAACGACAGATCAAAGAGGGATTGCTCTAATTATTGGCAGGAGATTTTATTCTTTACTTGAATAGTCCTTCTAAGGGAATTTCAAGGAGGTTTTTTGAATTATGCATTCTAAGAGAATAATCCAACTAATTTTGGCAGCACTGTCTTTTATTGTAATAACGTTTTTAATATTGTTTTTTGATGCGGTTATTGAGTTTTGGCCTCTCTATTTTATTCCTGTCTTATTGGCCATATTTTCCTATGGTTTATGGGGAGGGATTGTTTCTGCAGTTGCCGTAGATATTATGACCTTTATTCTTGCCTACTTAAAATATAGTGTCGGCGAACTGGCTACGGCAAATTTTATTGCCATAGCCGTTGGACTGGGAATAATCCTTTTAGTTGGAATAGTCTTTGGGTGTTTTGAGAAATCACGAGTATCGGGTGAATTTAGCACCGAAAAACTTGCATTAGTAGACAGATTAACAGGTCTTTATAACTACAGTTATTTCAGAGATCGTCTGGAGGAAGAAAAGGAACGGTCAGATAGATTTGGTAGTAAAGTATCGGTAGCTTTGGTTAATATTGATTATTTCAAGTCCTTTAATGATAAGTTTGGTTATTCTAAAGGAAATCAGTTGCTTAAGAAGCTGGCGCAGATATGCAAGGAGCAGGTGAGAGCGGTTGATATTCCTGTTAGGTACGGCGGAGGAGAATTTGCAATAATAATGCCAAACACAGGTCCTCAAGGAGCAAACGAGGTTGCCGAGAGACTTAGAAGCGCAATTGAGGAAACCGAGTTTGAGGGAATTGATAAGAAACCAAAAACCAAAAGGACAGTCAGCATCGGGGTAGTTACTTATCCTGATCATGCAAGAAGTGTTGATGAGCTTACGAATTCTTTAAGCAGCGCAGTTCTAGCTGCTAAAAGTGCCGGCAGAAATCGAGTGCATGTATATGAGGTCGAGAAGTAGATTTACAGAAGATTCAGAATAAAAGATCGCAGGAATGTTGCGATCTTTTATTTGTAAAGGAGTTGTATGGATAAAGATTATATTTTGGGTATTGATATCGGTGGTACTAAAAATGCTGCAGCTCTCGTGGATGATAAGGGTGATGTGGTTAAAGAAATCAGGGAACCGGCTGGTTGCAAGGATTTTGACGCTTTTCTCGCTCCTCTTAATAAAATAATTAATGGATTTATCCAATATTCAGCTGAAAAGGGATATGTTATTTCAGGAATTGGCTTGGCAATCGCCGGTCTTATTGATTTCAAGAAACAAATAGTGCTTTTTTCTCCCAATCTTCCCCTTCAAGAAGTGCTTATCGGAAATATTTTGGAAGAGATATTTAATATTCCTATGTTTATTGATAATGATGCAAATTGTGCTGCTTGGGCTGAAAAGCTTATTGGAGCCGGCAGAGACAAAGAAAACTTACTTTGTGTTACTATCGGAACCGGAATCGGAGGCGGGATTATTACCGATGGAAAATTGTATAGGGGTGCGATAGGTTGTGCCGGTGAAATTGGACACATGGTGATAGATACCCGGGGACCGCTTTGCGGATGTGGAAGAGCCGGTTGTTTTGAAGCATTGGCGTCTGCTCATGCACTGGTAAGAAAAGCTGTACGCGAAGCCCCTTCCAATTCCTTAATAGTACAGATGGTAAATGGGGCAAGAAGTAAGATATCGGGAGAAATAATTAATGAGGCGGCACACCAAGGCGATGTTTTCGCCCAGGCTCTTTTTGCGGAAGTAGGTAGAATAATCGGTGGCGGGGTTGCTTCTTTAATAAATATCCTGAATCCCGAGATTGTATTAATCGGAGGGGGTTTGGCAGGCGCATCAGAGTTTTTCCTTCCTGCCGTAAAGGAGGAAATTGCATCACAGATTACTGTGGCCAGACTTTGCGACACGGAAGTAGCCTTGGCGCAGTTAGGGCAAAGAGCAGGTTTGATCGGGGCAGCTCTTTTAGCGCGCGATGAATTATCTTTGAAGTAAAATTGATTTGAATTTATAATACAGAAAAAATTGGCCAAGAATTCTCAAATTAGAAGTTTTTATTATTTGTTCTTAATTGGATTGTTTATCCGGAGGAATGATGGCATCTAAAGTATATTTTGCCGGAATGAAGGGCAAACACAAAAGTTTACCTAAAAAGACTCAGGATCTCTTTGATAAAGCGGATTTTGCAAAGTTTATAAGCAAAGGGGATTTTGTTGCAATCAAGGTGCACTTTGGGGAGAAGGGTAATACGGCGTATTTGCATCCTACTTTAGTGAGAGCGGTTGTTGATAAGGTGAAAGCATGTGGAGGAAAACCTTTTCTCACCGATGCTAATACTCTCTATACCGGATCTCGCTCGAATGCTGCTGATCACGTTGTTACTGCTATTGAAAATGGATTTGACTATGCGGTAACAGATGCTCCCATAATTATTGCCGACGGTTTGAGCGGTAAAGACTATATAACCGTGGAGATTGATGGCAGGCATTTTAGTGAAGTGAAAATCGGGTCGGTTGTTTATCATGCTGATGCCATAATTGCACTCTCTCATTTTAAGGGACATGAGCTTACGGGATTCGGTGGCGCGTTGAAGAATATCGGTATGGGTCTGGGTTCGCGCAGCGCCAAACAAATGATGCACTCAGATGTGTTACCTGTTGTGCATCAGAACAAATGTACCGGTTGTGGAGATTGTTTGACCTGGTGTCCGGCAAAAGCGGTTAAGATCAGTCAGAAGAAAGCTTCTATCAATCCGGAAAAGTGCTATGGCTGCGGAGAGTGTGTTGTTACCTGCAAAACGGGAGCAATCGAGATAAGCTGGAAAACGGAAGCACGCGCTATTCAAGAGAAGATTGTTGAACATGTAAGCGGTGCCTTAAAAGGTAAAGAAGAAAAATCGGGTTTTATAAATTTCTTAATGGATATTACGCCGGATTGTGATTGTTACGGTTGGAATGATATGCCCATTGTTCCCAATATCGGTATCTTGGCTTCTTTGGATCCGGTTGCTATTGATGCGGCCAGTGCTGATTTGGTAAATAGGGCTCAAGGACTGCAGGGTAGCAGGTTGCGGGATGTCGATAGTAAAGACAAGATAAAAGCGGTTACTGATATTGATTGGAGACCTCAGCTCGACTACGGGCAGAAAATAGACTTGGGAAGCAAGGAGTATCAACTCATAGAGATTAGCAGATAGAATATTATGTAAAAAGGTTTTTGGAGGTGATTCGGTATGGCTTATAAGATAAACGATGACTGCCTGAACTGCGGTAGTTGCCAAGAGGAGTGTCCATCGGATGCAATAATTGAAGAAGATGAGAAGTATGTCATCGATTCTGAAAATTGTACGGAATGCGGTACTTGCAAAGAAATGTGTCCTTCAGAAGCGATAGTGGAAGAATAGAAAGATTGTAAAATAATAGTAAGAATTATTTCACATAGGTATTGATATAAAAAGGAAATAGGAAGGGGCACGAGAAGTCTTAGCCGGGTGCACTTAGTGATTAGACAAATGTTTTGGTGAAATAAGTGGTCTAAAAGGAGCAGAAAATGGACTATTTCGGGATCATTAAGCGGGCCTTTCAGGTTACGTGGAAGCATAAATCCTTATGGCTTTTTGGATTCTTGAGCGCACTTTTTCAAGGTGGCAGCCGGGTTAATTATCAATTTGACTCGCAGGATATCCAGCCTGAAAAAGTAAGAGGATTGGAAAGAATAGTAGAAAATCTGTTTACTCCGCTGGTTATTGTTGTCTTGATTATTGTAATTTTACTGGCCATTGTGTTAAGTATAGTAGTTAGCTTTTTATCGCAAGGCGCTCTTATCGGAATGGTGGATGATGTAGAAAAACGTGGCCATACCAGTGTGAACGAAGGATTCAGCCGTGGATGGTCAAACTGGCTTTCTCTTTTCGGGATAAACCTATCTATTTGGATACCCTTTTCAATTTTTGCCATCTTGCTGGTTATTTTGCTTATTGGTCCGTCTGTAGCCAGTTTCGTTTTTAAACAAGTGGTATTGGGAATCGTTCTTGTTATAATTGGAATACTTGTACTTCTTGCATTATTAATCCCTACAGGTATTAGTCTGTCGCTCATTGAGATTATTGCCCAGCGCAACCGGGTTATCCAAAAAAGAGGAATTTTTGAGAGTGTGGGCGAGGGATACAATCTTATTCGCTCCAACCTGGGAACGGTCTTTGTGTTTTGGCTTATTATGTTGCTGGTTGGAATGGCTGTAGGTGTTGTTATGATTCCCGTAACCCTCTTGTTATTAGCACCGGTTTTTGCTCTCCTTTTCTGGAACGTATTCTTGGCACTTTTGTTGGGTATCCCCGGCGGCTTGGTTATAACATTTTTAAGCGGCCTGGTTGCGACTTTTGTCTCGGCTGCCTGGACGGAATTCTTTCTTGAGCTTACTCCATTAGAAGTCTCAGATATAGTAGCAGCAGACGAGTAAAAGAAAGAGCATACTTCAATTACAATTTTTGCTGCTGAATTTCCTTTTTAAACGATGGTGGTTTTATGGAACAGGGAAAACTATATGTTTGTGCTACTCCGATCGGTAATCTGGAAGATGTAACTCTAAGACTGCTTCGTATTCTAGCCGAAGCTGATCTTATTGCGGCCGAGGATACAAGAGTTACCCGCAAGTTGCTCAGTAAATATGAGATAAAAGCACATCTTTTAAGTTACCACGAGCATAACCAAGCAAAAAGGGAAAAGGAATTAATCGGGAAGATAAAGCAGGGATTAACCGTAGCTTTGGTATCGGATGCAGGCATGCCCGGCCTTTCCGATCCGGGCTATAAACTGATTAAAGCCTGTATTGAATTAGGGATAGAGATTGAGGTTTTACCCGGTCCGTTTGCTGCCGTCACTGCTTTGGTTGCTTCCGGTCTGCCTATAAATAGTTTCGTGTTTGAAGGTTTTTTGCCCAGAAAGCGTGCGCAAAGAAAGAAAATGCTAAAAGATCTATCACGGGAAATAAGGACTCTGGTTTTGTATGAGTCGTGTCATCGAATAGGTAAGTTATTGGAAGATATATTGGAGATACTCGGAGATCGACAAATAGTATTGGCCAGAGAGCTTACCAAGAAATATGAGGAAGTAATAAGGGGCAGGGTGAGTCAACTTTTAGAGGTTGCTAATGAAAGAGAGCTAAAAGGGGAGATAGTTGTGGTTATTGCGGGTGCGACCAAGCACTCAAACATACCTTCAAAGGGAGCAATACAGGAGAAACTAATAGTCCTAATTTCCAAGGGAACGAGTAAAAAGGATGCCGTAAAGAAACTCGCTGAAGAAATAGACGTTCCCAAACGCACCATCTATGAAATTGCGGAAAATCTTCCTGTCAAAAAGAGAGGTGGCAATTAGACCATAGTAATTCTTTGCCGGCATGACTCACAAATGTTCTTATTCTTGTAAGTGACGATTTGATCTTTCTTGCCGCAGAAGACACAAGAAGGTTCATACTTGGAAAGGACAATATTTCCGTCTTCTACAAAAATCTCGAGGCTATCTTTGCAATCAATGCCAAAGGTCTTGCGTAGTTCCATCGGGATAACAATGCGTCCCAATTCATCAATTTTGCGGATAATGCCAGTAGATTTCATCCCCTGACCCCCTGCTTAGTCTTGACATTGTACACTGCGGATTATATCGTTGATGGGAAAAAGTGTCAACGCGACCTTGGTAAAATCTGTTAGAATTTGTAAGGGTTTGGCAATTTCTTAAGAGATTCGGAGACTAGGTGAAACATAACGTATTTTATATTACAACCCCCATCTATTATGTAAATGACGTTCCCCATATTGGCCATTCTTATACCACGATTGCTGCCGATGTTCTTGCCCGTTACCGAAGAGCGACAGGAGAGAAAGTCTTTTTCTTAACCGGGACTGATGAACACGGTGTAAAGGTTCAAGAATCAGCGGAAAAAGCAGGAGAATCTCCCCAGGATTTTTGTGATAAAATCGCCGGACAGTTTAAGAAAGCCTGGGAAGCGCTGAATATCGATTATAGCAACTTTATACGTACAACCGATGCACACCATGTGGAGACGGTTCAATGTGTTTTGCAGCAATTATTTGATAAAGGATATATATACAAAGGGAAATATGATGCAATGTATTGTGTGGGATGCGAGCAATTTAAGACCACCAGTGATTTGGTGGACGGCAAATGTCCTGATCACAAAACTGAACCGGAGGTAAGATCGGAAGAATGTTATCTCTTTAAATTGTCCCAGTTCAAGGATCGTCTTCTGCAGCTTATTAAGCAAGATGAGCTGGCCATAAGACCGCCGGAACGTAAAAATGAAATGATTTCTTTTCTGGAGAAGGAAAAACTCCAGGATATTTCCATATCCAGGATAAAGGATAAAGTGTCGTGGGCGATTCCCTTGCCGTTTGATAAATCCCATACGACTTATGTGTGGGTTGATGCTTTTCTAAATTATCTGACCGGCCTTGGATGGCCGGATAAGAAAGATAACCTCGAGACTTTCTGGCCTCCAAATGTCCAGCTGATGGCCAAGGATATTTTAAGGGTTCATGCCACGATTTGGCCGGCTATCTTAATGGCTCTTGATTTGGATCTTCCTGAAGAGTACTTCATTCATGGTTATTTTACTGTTAACGGAGAGAAAATGAGCAAATCTCTGGGTAATGTAATTGATCCTATTGAACTGAGCGCTAAGTATGGAGCAGACGCCATAAGGTATTTTATTCTTTCAGAGTTTCCTTTTGGTGCTGATGGAGATTTTTCAATTAGGAGGCTGGAGGAAACATTTAATTCGGATTTGGCAAATGACCTGGGGAATTTACTGCACAGAACTGTTCCTATGATGGAAAAATATTGTGGTGGTAATGTCCCGGTACCTAACTCCTATGATGATCTGGAAAAAGAGTTGGAGATTAAATCTGAAGAAGTGACGGAAAAGCTAGATGATTTGTTAAATGAGATGAAATTTCGTGATGCGTTGTCGCTTATTTGGGGATTCGTCGGTAAAGTTAATAAATATATTGATTTAGCTGCTCCCTGGGTGTTGGCAAGGGAAGATAACAGGGAGCGTCTGGATACGGTTATGTATTCTATCATGGAAAGCATAAGAATTATCGTGATTTTAATCTATCCTTTTATGCCGGATACCGCAGAGAAAATGTGGGAACAAATTGGAATTGCAACAAATCTTGACTCACAAGCAATACCGATTGACACCGGTTGGGGAGGCTTAGAACCCGGAGCAAAGGTCAGACGTGGAGAGCCTCTATTTCCACGAATCCAGTAATAATTCATCCCCACAAAACACCTGTTCATGCAATACATTTAACATAAATACGAGTTCAGGGGTAGTGCATATTTGCTAATTTCCTATTTTTCCTGTATAATGGCTTATGGTTTTGCGTAAAAATTGAATAGCTTTCCAAGCACTTACAAAACAGAATAAAGAAAAGTACGAAAGGAATGATTTTTTTTGCAGGGTATTGAGAAGAAATACCTTCTCGCTGCCCTGGCTCTACTCGCTTTTCTAATTGTGGTTGGTTTTCCTTCTATGGAAAAGAACGTGGTTCTTACTGTGGATGGTAAAACCTCTCATGTGAAAACAACAGCACAAGACATTGCAAGCTTACTAAGACAAGAAGAAGTAAAATACCAAGACCAGGATCTAGTTTTTCCTCCTCATTCAACCAGAATTGTGGAGGGAATGAACATAACAGTAAAACATGCTACTCCGGTAATGGTTGAGCTCGACGGTAATGAGAGAAAAGTGTTTACTCTCGCCTCAACGGTAAGAGGAACAATTAAGGAAATTGGAATCGAGCCTAGACCATATGATCAGATAACCCCCGGTTTGAAGACCAAAATTACCGACGGTCTTCAAATAACAATCACTAGACCAATTATTAGCTTATACACTAGTCGTGTGTCTATTTCCTTTAAGACCACAAACAAGGAAGATAAAAATCTTCCAAAGGGTAGAGTCATGGTAGTGCAAGAAGGAAAGAACGGCATGGCTCTCCAATTCTTTGACGTTGCATCTATTGATGGTCAAGAAGTGGGGCGAAAGTTGTATTCGGAAAGAATCATTTGTGCTCCGGTTGATAAGGTTGCAAGGGTTGGTACAAAAGAGATTGAAAGCGCAAAACCAGTTCAGATTGCTGCTGCTTCAGCGCCGGTTTCTGCTTCACGAGGAGGTGAAAGAACCCTCGTGATGCAAGCGACTGCTTACAGTCCCGGTCATGGTTGTGGTTACGGTACTGCTTCGGGAATGAGGGCTCGTCGTGGAATAGTAGCGGTTGATCCCCGGGTGATTCCGCTTGGGACCCGTCTTTACATTGAAGGGTACGGCGAAGCTATTGCCGGCGACACCGGTGGAGCAATAAAAGGTAACCGAATCGACCTTTGTTTTAATACTGAAGCAGAGTGCGTTGCTTTCGGACGGCGTAATGTTGTAGTCCATATATATTAGAGTGAAAGACTTTTCTAAAATATAATCCGCCTTCGCCTCATGCAAAAGGCATTCTTAAGCTATTGTTATATAATAGTAAAACCATATTAGGCAGGGGGCGAAAGGCAGGATTATGTCTCTGGCAACTCCGTCAAAAACCATAGCCATTCTGAAACAGTTTAATTTATATCTTACCAAGAGTCTGGGCCAAAATTTTCTGGTTGATGACAATATCCTTAATAAAATCGGGAATCTGGCTGGGCTTGAAGCGAATGATATCGTTCTTGAAGTGGGCCCGGGTATCGGGACATTAACCCAGCTTCTAGCTAGTAAAAGTAAGAAAGTAATTGCCATTGAATATGATAAGAAATTTATTGAAGTCTTGAATGAAACCCTATCCCCTTTTAAGAATGCCACCGTTTTTCATTCTAATGCGTTGAAATTTGACTTCTCCCCAAAACTTAAGCCAAACGAGCTTCCCAATAAACTTGTTTCCAATTTACCCTATAATATTGCGGCACCCCTGATAGTAAGATATTTACAAAGGTTTCCTTGGCTTAATACTTTTGTAGTTATGGTTCAAAAGGAAGTCGCTATGCGTATGATAGCCGAGCCTTCGACCAAAGACTATAGTTCTTTTACCCTGTCTGTCCAATATTACTGTCGTCCTTTTTATGGTTTCTCTGTTTCACGTAATGTTTTTATTCCTCCTCCGAATGTTGATTCTGCCGTAGTCAAATTGGAAAGGCTGTCTGAGCCGCAGGTGAAAGTCAAGAATGAGACCCTTCTTTTTAATCTGATTCGATCGGCTTTTGGACAGAGGCGCAAGACCATAAAGAATGCTTTGGCAGCCAATGGCCAATTTAATAAAGACCAGATCGATCTGGTCTTAAAAATGTGTGATATCGATCCTTCAAGACGTGGTGAAACGCTAAGCCTAGAAACCTTTGGCGCTCTATGTAACACCTTTGAAGAGCTCGATTTATCTTGATTTTCAGTTATTGTTAGAGTATTATAAGGTTGTCAAAAGAGAAGGGGCGCCAATATGACAGATGTGCAAATTCCTCAAACGGAGATCGTAGGTAGAATAAGAGACGATCTCCGTTCGCACGTTGGTACGAGGATGAAGCTCCGGGCTAACATTGGTCGCTGCAAAGTTATTGAAAGAGAAGGAATATTAGAAGAAACACACCCCAATCTCTTTGTAGTAAAAGTAGAAGAGAAACGAAATCGAACCCACCGGGTTTCCTACAGCTATGCTGATATCCTAACCGGGACAGTTGAGCTCTCAGATCCGGATAACGGCGAAAATCTCTTTCCGTGGCTTTTATAAACAGAACCATGTTGGCAGCTAGTATATAAAATGGTTTTTCACTCGTCCCATCGGTATCAATTTTGAGAGTTCTCAAAGTAAAAGCTTATGCAAAGATAAACCTATACCTTGATGTTTTAAGCCGTCGCAAAGACGGCTATCATGCAATACAAACAATAATGCAAAGCATCGGTCTTTATGATGAGCTCCAGATTACCTCTAAACCTTCTGAAATTGAAGTCCAATGCACTCACCCCGGTCTATCCAATAATCAAGATAACCTGGTATTTAAGTCAGCGCATTTATTGAGAGAGAACGGCGGAATTGAGCATGGGGCCAGTATTAGGCTTAAAAAGAACATACCCATAGGCGCGGGGCTGGCAGGCGGAAGCGCGGACGCGGCAGCTACACTCGTTGGCTTAAATAATTTATGGGATTTAAATCTACCGGCTGAAGAATTGCAGAAGCTTGGTGCTCAACTGGGATCGGATATACCGTTTTGTTTACTTGGAGGAACCTATCTGGCCGAAGGACGTGGCGAAAGATTAACAAAGTTAGATTCTTTTCCTCAGGCTGAAATAGTAATAGCCAAGCCCGATCTATCACTGTCAACCGCAGAGATCTATGATAAGTGGGATGAGATAGAAACAAAGCAACATCCTGAAATATCCGGTGTTTTGAAATCCCTTATACAAAATGACTTGATGGGAATTTGCTCCGGTCTTGCCAATGCTTTAGAGAATGTCGTAGTGAATAAATACCCTGAAGTTATGATTTTAAAGAGAGAGTTATTGCAGGCAGGAGCCTTAGGAGCTCTAATGTCCGGTAGCGGTCCCACTGTTTTTGCCATAACCAATACAAAGGAGAAAGCAGCGGCAATTTGTCATATTTTGGAAAACAGATATTTTGCAATTGCCACAACGCCGTCTTCGAGAGGTGTTGGGATAGTGCAGGATTAAAATACTTTTGATTATTCAAAGGAAAAGATTAACTTATAACGAATAAATTCACATTTAAACAAATTGAAAAGAGAGATTAATTGAGTGTAGATGCATTAGTTCTTGCGGGAGGAAGCACAAAAGGACTGACAACTGATGAGAATATACCGACTAAGGCCTTAATTAATATCGGCGATAGGCCTATGATTGAGTATACGCTTGATGCATTGAAGGGTTCAAGGGAGATTGACAACATAATAGTGGTGCTTCCCTCATTGGTTTCCGAAGAACCTTGGTTTAATAAGATAGATGAGGTAGTGCATGCTGACGGAAGCCTGACTGATAATTTCTATGCGGGACTGGGTAAAATTGATATCAGTGATAGTAAATCGATTAAGAAAGTGCTGGCCATTTCTGCGGATGCACCACTTCTTACGGCCGAGGCGGTTGATGATTTCTTAGATCGATGTGCTGAAGAAAATGCCAGCATTTACTATCCAATTGTTGCCAAAGAAGATATGGAAACGAAGTATCCCGGTGTTGAGCGAACGTATATGAGACTTTACGAAGGAAAATTCACCGGAGGAAATTTATTTTTATTTGATCCTCGTATCGCGGTTAGAAATAAGGAGGTACTGAAGAAAGCAAGTGAGGCACGAAAAAGCCCGCTGAAACTTATCAGGATTTTGGGATTTGAGTTCATCGTTAAGTTTGTTTTTCATTGGCTTACGGTAAGAGGCCTGGAAAGGAAAGTATCCGAGGTAATTGGCGCAAAGGGAATTGCAGTCAACACTCCCTATGTAGAGATTAGTATTGATGTGGACAAGGAGTCGGATCTTGAGTTAGTAGAATCCGAGCTGGCAAAAAGGGGGAAGTGAGCATTGAAAAGGATTATAATAAGTGAAGACGCCCCTCTTCCGGTAGGGCCGTATTCTCAAGCAATAAAGACGGGGGATCTTGTCTTTGTTTCCGGTCAAATCCCGATCAATCCAAAAACAGGTGAAATATTAAGGGGGAGCATTGCGGATCAAACAAGACAGATTCTAGCTAATATAGGCGCAATTTTGCAGGTTGCGGATAGTTCTGTGAATAAGATTGTAAATATTTCAGTTTTCCTGGTTAATTTAGATCAATTCGAGGAGGTAAATACAGTTTTTGTCGAATTCTTTAGTAATGAGGCACCTACCCGCGAAACAGTAGAAGTTGCGAGATTGCCAAAAAATGTTGATATTGAGATATCTTGTATCGCGGTAGCTGATAAATAATTTAGGTTATGATATTTTAAGTAAAGGAAAGAGGGCAACAAAGTCAACCTTATATTCATTGCGGAGGGGAGATGAACATAACAAGAGTTTCAATACGGCATGTTGATATGAACAAGGTAAAAGCAATTGCAAGTATTACAATTGACGATGATTTTGTCGTTCATGATCTCCGTGTTGTTGAAGGTGAAAGAGGGCTTTTTGTTGCTATGCCAAGTAGGAAGTTGCCGAATGGGAATTTTCGTGATGTAGCTCATCCCATAAATAGTGAGACACGAGAGATGGTCCAAAGCCTTGTATTGGATGAGTATAAGAACTCTCTTAACGTATCTGACAATAGTGAAATTTCTCCGGAGACTCCGGGACAGAGTAGCGAAATTTCCAAAGAAGAAAAGACTTCTGTAGACGGCGATGTTTCATCTGATTTATCCCAGAAAGATGAAAACTCCTAGAGCTTGACACTATAATAGCCCCGAACTATACTTTTCTTTGTTGCACGCCTGCTTTACGCGGGCTAATAGCTAATGGCAACGCATCTCAATTATTTATATATATTGGAAATTCATCAATCTATTTTTGTATATTCCGGGGTGGTCCAAGGGTAGGACAGTGGACTTTGGCTCCGCTGATCTAGGTTCGAATCCTAGCCCCGGAGCCAGTTTTCTAAGAGAAGACCGTCTTTTTGAATAACAAGCAGGAGCATTAGTAAGAATATGATTTCTTGGTAAAGGCTGTTTTGAATATTAGACTTGTATTTGCCTATTTGGACAGCTCGCGTAAAAAAGTATGCGGTCAAAACATAAGAAAATGTAGTTTGATCAATTAAGTGAGGTCTATCAAATGAACCTGGCAGTTATGGTGCTTGCAGCCGGTGAAGGAACCAGGATGAAGTCGTTATGCCCGAAGGTGCTTCATTGCATTTGCGGACAACCGATCCTGCAATATGTAATGACCGAAGTAAGAAAGCTAAATCCCAGGGAAACAGTAGTTGTAGTAGGGCATCAAGCGGAAAAAGTAACGTCAATGCTCGGTAAAAAAGTTAAAGTAGCGATTCAGGATAAGCAACGCGGGACTGCCCATGCGGTTATGACAGCTGAGTCAAGCTTACTTGATTATAGTGGGACAATTATGATCATCTGCGGAGACACACCTTTAATAAGGTACGAGACTTTAAGCAAGCTACTTAAACTCCACCAGAACGAGAAAGCGGCGGCGACACTGCTTTCGGCCAAGCTTTCAGATCCGACCGGCTATGGGCGGATTATAAGGAAAGCAAATGGAACAGTTGAAAGAATTGTCGAGGAAAAAGATGCAAACGAAAAGGAAAAAAGAATCGCTGAGATAAACTCCGGGATTTATTGTTTTGAAAAGGATGAATTATTCACAGCTATTAAAAAAATAAATTGCGAGAATGCGCAAAAAGAGTTTTATTTAACTGATGTTATTGAAATTCTGAACGGACTTAATAAAAAAGTTGCCATATCAATTGTTGAGGATAGCGCTGAGATAAGCGGAATTAATTCGAGAAAAGAACTGGCTCAAGCACAAGCCTTAATGCAATTACGGATAAATGATAAGGTAATGGAAAAAGGGACTACATTAATTGCCCCTGAGTTGACTTTTATCGGACCGGATGTGGAGATAGGCAGAGATACGATTATCTATCCATTTTCTTTTTTAGAGGGAAAAACAAAAATCGGTATGGAGTGTTGTCTGGGGCCTTCTGTTCATTTAACTGATGTTGTAGTTGGTAAAAAAGTTCAAATGGAAAAGGTAGTAGCTGAGAATTGTGTAATAGAGGATGAAGTTAACCTTGGACCGTTTTCCCGCTTGAGACCGGGGACGAGAGTTAAAAGGGGAGCAAAGATAGGTTCATATGTCGAGGTAAAAAAGAGTGAGGTTGGAGAAAAGAGCAAGGTTCCCCATTTGAGCTATATTGGTGATGCTATAATCGGGAAAAATGTGAACGTGGGTGCAGGCACTATTACCTGCAATTATGACGGAGTTAAGAAGTATCAAACAATAATTGAGGACGATGCTTTCATTGGAAGCGATACAATGTTGGTTGCACCTGTGAAGATAGGAAAGAATGCAACAATCGGGGCTGGTTCAGCAATCAGTACAGATGTTCCCAAAGACAGCCTTGCTCTTGAGAGAACAGAACAAAGGATTATCAAGGATTGGTCAAAGAAAAAGCGTCCCAAAAAGGATAAAAGGAAGTAATATATTACATAGTAAGTTCCTTTAAGAAAAAGGAGGCCTTAAAGTGCCGGATCGACCAATAACAGGAACAATGGTCTATACTGGAAGCTCTACCCCCCAGCTAGGACATAAGATTACTGATTATCTTGGTACCCAATTGGGCAAGGTAGAGTTAAAAAGATTTTCTGACGGTGAGACTTATGTAAGGTTTTTAGAAAGCGTTCGGGGTGCTTATGTTTTTGTGGTTCAATCACTTTGTTACCCGGTTAATGACAATCTGGTGGAATTGTTGATTATGATAGATGCCTTGAAGAGAGCTTCCGCTGCTGAGGTTTCTGCGGTCATACCATATTACGGCTATTCAAGGCAGGATAAAAAGACAGTGGCAAGAGAGCCCATAACGGCCAAATTAGTAGCTGATTTGTTAAGTGTTGCTGGCATCAAGAGAATTTTAACTATGGATCTTCATGCTGATCAGATTCAGGGTTATTTTAACGGACCGGTTGATCATCTGACGGCTATGCCAATCCTGGCGGCGCACTTAAAAGAGAAGAAGCTGAAAAATCCGGTGGTTGTATCCCCGGATGTTGGAAGGGTAAAAGTGGTAAAAAGATTCGCGGATCGTCTGAACGCCCCGTTGGCCATCATACACAAGAGAAGACCTGGACATAATGTAGCAAAAGTAATGCATATTATTGGCGATGTAGAGGGCAAAACAGCTGTACTTCTTGATGATATGATTGACACTGCCGGTACCATAGTTGAAGCGGCGGAGGCATTAGCTGAAAGAGGAGCAAAAGAAATATATGCTTGTGCTACCCACCCTGTTCTCTCCGGGCCTGCTATTGAGAGATTGCAGAACTCTAAGATCAAAGAAGTTGTAGTAAGCGATACAATTCCTTTGCCTAAAGATAAACTGATTCCTAAAATTACGGTTTTATCTATTTCATCCTTGTTTGCTCAGGCGATATTGAATGTATATGAAAACAAATCAGTTAGCGCACTATTTGAATAGAGTGGCTGGTTATAGTAGAATGATGAAGTTGCACGCTTAATGGAATTAATCAAAGAATTCGGTTCTTGGATTTGGGATTGATAGAATAGGCGATGCTCGATGCTTGCAGGATAGCAGAGTTGTGCTGCTAGGATCGGGTGTCTTTTTATTGAGGAGTGAGTATTTATGGATTTAGTTGAAATGAAAGTTGAGAAGAGAGATACGGCAAAATCGAATGTCAAAAAGATGCGAAATGATGGTAAGATACCTGCCATTTTTTATGGACACGGGATTGATCCTATTGCCCTGGCTGTTGATGCTCATACTTTTAGTACCGTAATTCGAAGCGAGGCTGGTACAAATGTTATTTTACAGTTAAATATTGAGGGTTCAAAGAAAGGCCAGACAGCAATAGTCAAAGAAATCCAAAAACATCCGATCAAGGATTACTTTCTTCATATTGATTTCCTAAAAATTACTATGGATGAAAAGATACAAGCGAGGGTGCCTGTGAACGTGGTTGGAGAGTCAGCAGGCGTAAAAGAGGGAGGCGTTCTGCAACACGGTCTCTGGGAAGTTGAAGTACAGGCTTTGCCCAAGGATTTGCCTGAGAACCTGGAAGTAGATGTTACAGAGTTGCAGATTGGGGACACCATTCGTGTTGGTGATTTGACCGTACCCGAGGAAGTAGAAGTTCTTACTGATGTTGAAGAAACTGTTGCTTCGGTGGTTCCCCCGACGGAACTTAAGGAAGAAGAACTGGTTGCAGAAGAGGAAGAGCCGGAACTTGTAGGAGCTGAAGAAGGTGAAGAAGCAGCACCTGAAGAAGGTGAAGAAGTTAAGGAAGTCGAGGAAGAGGCTGGGAACAAGGAAGAATAAACTACTTTGGACCATATGGCTATGGCTAATTTAGTTATGAAAGAAATAATTGGAAAAAAAGCAGGACACCTGATTGGTGTCCTGCTGTCTTGATAAGGTAGGTAATTGTGTTTCTGGTTGTAGGACTGGGAAATCCAGGCAAAGAATATGAGAATAATCGTCATAATGTTGGATTCAGGGTTATCCAATCTCTTGCCGACGTAATGGGTATTGTGTTGAACTCTGTTGAGTGTAATGCGATTTTAGGGAAAGGTGAAAGAAGCGGTGACAATATCCTTCTTGCCCAACCGCTAACGTATGTTAATGCAAGTGGCGAGAGTGTAAAGTACTTAGTTAGTAAATACGAAGTATCTTTGGAACATATAATAATAATTCATGATGATCTTGATTTACCGGTTGGTGATGTCCGAGTTAAGATACAGGGTGGCAGCGGAGGTCATAAAGGGTTGGACTCAATTATTAGGTATTTGGGTTCGGATGAGTTTGGTAGAGTAAGAATTGGGATTGGTCGTCCTCCGGGTCGGAAGGACCCTGCTGATTTCGTATTAAGTGATTTTACACGTAAAGAAGAGGAAGAAATAACATTTGCGGTCAAAGAAGGAGAAGACGCTGTCCTTAATATTATTAAAGAGGGATTCCAAGCGGCAATGAATCGTTATAATATGGCCAAAGAAGAAAAATAAGATAGAATACCGACAGGTAAAGGATGTCTCTTTGCCTTAGCTGATAAAAATTCTGTTATTTTTACATCTCAAATATTGAGCAATATAGGGGCTTGGATTATTTAATCGAAGCCTTTTCGGCGTATCCAGGTTGTCTAGCATAACTAAGGATAATAAGAAATGAAAACTTTATCTGAATTGTTCAGTGGAGATAAAAGTTATATTGATCTCAAGGATGTGATTTTACATCAAAAAGAAAATCCTCGGGTAATACTGCCTGTTTCACTTTATCCTTTTCTGATTGTTAAAATTTTTACAGATCTTGGCAGGCCACTTTTTGTGATTACAGATGAAATTGAAAGGGCACAAAGACTGGCAAAAGATATCCGCAATTTCCTTCCCCATAGCACTTATTTCATCCCGGACTGGGAGATATTGCCTCATGAGCGTATTTCTCCGGGAAAAGAGATTGTTGCTGAAAGACTGGAGGCTTTTCATTGCTTACAGTCCGGGCGCCCTATAGTAGCAACCGCAGCAACTCAAACCTTAATGAGAAAGATCCCCGGAAAAAGATCGCCGCTTACTAAACCGGTAACGATAAGAAAAGGAGATAAGATCGATCTTTACCATCTTCTGGAAAAATTTGCTTTTATAGGTTATAAACGTGTCCATAGAGTTGAAGCCAGAGGGCAATTTAGTGTAAGAGGTGGAATTGTTGATATTTTTCCCGCTAACTCCGATCTTCCGGTAAGAATTGAGTTTTTCGGAGATGAGGTAGAGTCATTAAGGAAGTTTGCTATCTCAAGTCAGTGCTCTATTGACCAAATCACTTCTCTTGATATCTTTTCTTGCCGGGAGGTTTATTTTAATCTCCAAAAGGCAAAGAGAATTATCAGGGCCCTCAAGGATTCTTCATTAAAAAGGGAGCAAATTCAAGAAGATATTGAAAAACTGGAAAGTCAGCAATATTTTACGGGCATGGAACGGTATGTTCCGTTCTTACATAAGAATTTGACAAGTGTGTTGGATTTTGTTCCTTCCGACTGTTTGCTTATTTTTGCTGATCGGGACAAGATAGGCCTAAAGGCCAATTTGTTCTTTGATCAACAGAAAGAGTATCTGGCTGAAGCAGTTGTAAATGGTGAAATAGTTGCACCACCATCTTCCTATTTTTTCTCTTTCAACGAAATGAAATACGATCAAAAAATTTTAGATTTTTCCTCAAAGAGATCAAGCGTTACTAATGAAAGCTGTTTGACAAATACTAATAAAAATAACAGATGGGAATTCATGGCAGAACCTATCGATCCTATTCTGGGTAAACTGGAACGATTGCGTAAATTGTTGCTAAAATTGGTAAAGGCAAAGTTCTCAGTAATTCTTATGGTAAATGACAAAGGACAAGCTGAAAGGCTAAAAGAGATATTTGAGGATTGGCAAATAGAGTCTTTTCTCGGCTCTGATAGATTTGTACTTACACCGGGATTGGTTCAGCTTACTGTGGGTGATTTGGACCAAGGATTTATTCTGGCTGAGAAAAAGCTTGCTTTTCTCACTCACTCGGATATATTCCTCAAAAGTTATAGAGAGCGCCGATTTGAAACCTCAATAGCGGAAGACAAGATTATTGCTCCGTCAGCACAGGTTTTTAGTGATTTTAAAAGAGGGGATTATGTTGTTCACATCAATCATGGGATCGCCGTCTATGATGGAATTGTCACTAAAGAAGTAGGCGGCGTTATTCGTGATTACCTGGTTTTAAAATATGCCGGAGAGGATAAGATTTTTGTCCCCATCGATCAAGCGGACCGGGTCTCAAAATATATCGGAGCCGGTCCCAAAGCGCCAAAAGTGCACAAATTAACCAGCACCGAATGGCAGCGAGTAAAAAGAAAAGTCAAGAAATCGGTAAAAGAACTGGCCATCGATCTATATTACCTCTATACCAGGAGAGCGACAGCGAGAGGTGTTTCTTTTTCCCCGGATACTATATGGCAAGCGGAGCTGGAGGAGGCATTTCAATTTGAGGAAACCAGAGGCCAATTGGAAGCAACAGCTGATGTGAAAAAGGATATGGAAATAGCAAAACCCATGGATAGATTGGTTTGCGGTGATGTAGGTTATGGCAAAACTGAAGTCGCGATGAGGGCGGCTTTTAAGGCTGCGATGGATGAAAAGCAAGTAATGGTTTTAGTTCCCACCACCATTCTTTCCGAACAACACTTTAAGACTTTTAGATCGCGATTTGCTCCTTATCCTGTGATTATTGAGGAATTGAGTAGGTTCAGATCTTGCCATGAACAGTTGGAGGTTATTAAAAAATTCCGTGAGGGGAAGATCGATGTTCTGATCGGAACACATAGACTTCTACAGAAAGATGTGAGTGCCAGAGATCTTGGTCTCTTGATTGTTGATGAAGAACAGAGATTCGGTGTTGCTCACAAAGAGCATTTGAAGGATTTGAAGAAGAATGTTGATGTTTTGACTCTTACGGCAACCCCGATTCCCAGAACTATGCAGATGGCACTTAGTGGTGTAAGGGATATAAGCATTATGGATACGCCTCCTGAGAACAGATATCCGGTTTCAACCTATGTCGGAGAATTTAATAAAGAGATTATTAGAAACGCTGTCCGAAGAGAGATGTCCCGTGGCGGCCAGGTTTACTATGTGCATAACCGGGTCGCGACAATTACCAGCATAGCAAAGTTAATTCAACAGGTGGTGCCAAATGCTCGCTGCGCTGTTGCTCACGGGCAGATGGGTGAGAGCACTTTGGAAAAGATCATGGAAGATTTTATACAGCACAAATACAATGTTCTTGTATGTACTACCATTATCGAATCCGGTATAGATATCCCCGCAGTAAATACGTTGATTGTCGATCGGGCTGAGAGATTGGGGTTAAGTACCCTCTATCAATTGAGAGGGCGGGTGGGACGTGCTCATCATCAGGCTTATGCATATTTCTTTTTTTCTCATCAAAGCAGATTAACAACTGCGGCTCATGAGAGACTAAAGACTATAGGTGAATTTACCCAGCTTGGATCAGGACTTAAAATTGCTCTTAAAGATCTGGAAATTAGGGGTGCCGGTAATTTGCTTGGTCCGGAGCAGCATGGGAAAATAGCAGATGTAGGATTTGAACTGTACTGTCAGATGTTGAATCAGGCGGTTCTGGAGATAACCGGAGAAGTCCCGGAAAAAATGGAAGTGAGAATTGAACTGCCGATAAGTGCATATATTCCTCAAAGTTACATAGATGATGAGGTCTTACGCACGGAGGCATATCAAAGGCTTTCTTCTATTGTGAGTTTGGAGGGTATAAAAGAAGCAGCCAAAGAACTTGAAGATAGATATGGTCCTCTTCCCACATCGGTGAAGAGTCTAATAGATGTATTGAGACTGAGAATCCTGGCAAGAGAAAAGAAGATTAATAATATAAGCTGGGAACGCAAAAGGCTTATAGTCAGTCCGATTTCCATAAATGAAAGGAAATCAACTCTTCTCGAAAAAGCAGGTTATGGATTTATTTATCTCTCAAATGAAAAAATATTAAAAATAGATGGCCTTCAAACAGAAGGGTTATTTGATTTTCTCTTTAAGTTATTTAGTGATATAATCTCTTAGCCTGTAATTTAACTAAGAAAGGAAATAATCAATGATGAAAAAAGCTTTAGCAGTTGTCTTGCTTATGCTTGTGGCATTTACTGCGGTTTCATGTAGTAACAAAAAAGTCGCTGCAACGGTAAATGGCGAACCAATTTATATGGAGGAAGTCGATAAGCAGTTAGAACAGTTAAAACAACAGCCGCAAATGCAGCAAATGTTTGAAGGACAAGACGGGGACAAATATATTAAACAGTTTCAAACGGAAATCCTGGATGAGTTGATTGATCAAAAACTCCTGATTCAAGAGGCAAAGAAACAGAAAATAAAAGTTACGGAAAAAGAAATTAATGAAAATATTGAACAAATCAAGGGTCAGTTCGGCTCTGAGCAAGAATTCGCAACTATGCTTCAGCAGGCTAATATGACCATGGATGAGCTGAAAACAAATTTGGAAAACCAATTATTGATGCAAAAGATGGTTGAAAAAATAACTAAAGGCATTGAGGTTAAAGATAAGGAAACTGAAGATTACTATAATAAAAATACCGCGGAATTCAAAGATCCGGAAAAAGTCAAAATAAAATGGATTGTTTTATCTGAAGAGAAAAAAGCCAAAGAAGTTCTTGATGAGCTTAAAGGCGGCGCGGATTTTGCGGAGGTTGCCAAGAAAAATTCAACAGATGCAACAACCAAGGATAAAGGCGGTGAACTTGGCTCGGTAAGTGCCAGCGAACTTCCGCAGGAAGTTGCGGATATTGCCTTTAAAATCGAACTTAACCAACTGAGTGACGTAATAAAAATGAGTCAGGGATTTGCCATAATCATGGTAGAGGAAAAACAACCCGAGCGCCAAAAAACCTATGAGGAATCGAAAGAAGAAATTAAAAATAAACTGTTGTCCGAAAAGCAAAGAAAAGTCTATGAAGATTGGCTGGCAAAAACAAAGAAGAAAGCTAAAATAGAGAAGAACATCTAACCTTTATATTGAAATAGAATTAGGAATATATTCAGCGGAAAAAGTAAGAGCATAACAATTGGCCGGTTGCCATTGTAAAGCTGCTAATTGGAACTTAGTTGTCAATTTATCTGGAGTGGAGTTATCTTGTCCAGGATATTTATTGTTGGATTGGGGCCCGCAGAAGACGGGCTCCTTACTGTTAATACTTTGAGAGCTCTAAAAGAAGCAAAATATTTAATTCTTAGAACCTCCTGCCACCCAATCTCCGCTTTTTTAAAAAAAGAAAATATTACTTTTAATTCCTTCGATCATATTTATGAGAAATCACCTGACTTTGAAGAGGTATATGTAAGAATCTGCCGACAACTTCTTGATTTGGTCAAAAAACATGAGGAAATTACCTATGCTGTTCCCGGTCACCCTTTAGTCGGTGAGAAAACAACCCTTAAATTGATTAATGCATGTAAAAAAAATGATATTGATATCGAGATATTACCCGGCTTGAGCTTTCTTGATACGATTTATTCAGCGCTTATGGTTGATCCTTTAAACGGTCTACAGATTGTGGATGCTCTGGAGATATCCAAGCAACTGTTTTCTCCTTCCCTGGACCTTATTGTCACCCAGGTCTATAGTCGATTAATAGCAAGTGATGTCAAATTACAACTGCTACATTACTATCCTGCGGAATGGCAAGTAACATTAGTAAAATCTGCCGGATCCGAGCAAGGGGCAACACTAGTACCCACCTCTCTTTTTGAACTGGACCATTATAAGGAGTTTGATCATCTGACCAGCCTATATCTACCCGCTAGCGGCACATTGTCTAAAGCTAATTTTACGCATCTGGTAGAGATTATGGCCAGACTTCGCAGTCCTTTAGGTTGTCCATGGGATAGAGAGCAAACCCATAGCTCATTGAAACGCCATTTAATTGAGGAAAGCTATGAAGTGGTTGAAGCTATTGACGGTGATGACTCCCGTCATCTAATGGAAGAGCTGGGAGACCTAATGCTGCAGGTAATATTTCATGCTCAAATAGCTGCGGAACAAGGCCAATTTACTATCCAGGACGTAATTGAAAGTATTACCTCAAAGCTGATCGGGCGCCACCCTCACATTTTTGGAGAAGAAGAGGCAGAGACTCCCGAAGATGTTGTTGTGCATTGGGAAGCGGCCAAAAAGAAAGAGGGCAAGACGGCAAAATTATCGGCAGTACCGCAATCACTTCCGGCGCTTTTATATGCGTATAAACTCCAGAAAAAGGCTGCCCGGGTAGGATTTGACTGGGAGGAAAAAGAAGATGTTCTAGACAAGCTCTCCGAGGAAGTTAAGGAATTTAAAAAGGAATGTCGCGAAATGGAAAATATTGATAGTTTGGAAGATGAGGCCGGGGATATGTTATTCAGTGTGGTAAATATCTGTCGTCATTACGGGATCGAACCGGAGAGTGCTTTAAGGAAAACAATTAAGAAATTTATCAGGCGTTTTGAACATATAGAGAAAGAAGCGGAAAAGAGAAACAAACAACTGATTGATATGTCATTGCAGGAGAAGGAAATACTATGGCAGGAAGCGAAAGAATTAGAGAATTCCCAGGCTGATTAAAATCTCTAAGGAGGATCTATGTCTACAATAAGTGCTGTCTTAGCTCGAGAAATTCTAGATTCCAGAGGTAATCCCACTGTTGAGGTGGATGTTTTTTTGGAGGATGGAAGTTGGGGGCGTGCCGCAGTTCCTTCCGGCGCCTCAACCGGAGCTCATGAAGCTTTGGAGATGAGAGATGGTGACAAGGGAAGATATCTAGGAAAAGGTACCCTAACCGCGGTTAAAAATGTGAACGAAGTCATTGCTCCCCGGATTTTGGCAATGGATGTTTTGTCCCAAAGGGAGCTGGATATGCTCATGATTGAATTGGACGGGACTGAGAATAAAGAAAACCTCGGAGCAAATGCTATCCTCGGTGTTTCCCTGGCTGCTGCAAAAGCAGGTGCGGACCTTCTTGAACTTCCGCTATATCAGTATTTGGGTGGTGTTGATGCTCACATCCTGCCTGTTCCCCTGATGAACATACTAAACGGCGGTAAACATGCTGATAATAACGTCGATATTCAAGAATTTATGATAGCTCCTGTAGGAGCGATAAGTTTTCATGAGGCTTTAAGAATAGGTGCGGAGACTCTTCATAATCTGGGAAAGGTCTTAAAAAACAGGGGATTATCGACCGGAGTTGGAGACGAAGGGGGCTTTGCTCCTGATCTGGGATCCAATGAAGAAGCACTACAGGTAATCCTGGAGGCGGTTGAAAAGGCGGGGTATGCTCCAGGGAAAGACATTTGTATTGCCCTTGATCCGGCAGCTACAGAATTTTACCAGGATGGAAAGTATGTTCTGGCAGGAGAGAATAGACAACTTTCGTCCGCTGAAATGGTTGATTTCTACGGTGATTGGGCGGAAAAGTATCCTATAATCTCCATTGAGGACGGGATGGCTGAAGATGACTGGACTGGATGGAAGCTCATGACTGAAAAACTGGGGGAAAGTATTCAAATTGTCGGCGATGACCTATTTGTAACCAATGTTAAGAGATTAAAAAGAGGTATAGATGAGGAAACAGCCAATTCTATTCTGATAAAGCTCAACCAGATAGGGACGCTTACAGAGACTCTGGATGTTATCGAAGTAGCCCAGAAAGCGGGTTATAAGGCGGTTATTTCTCATCGTTCCGGTGAAACCGAAGACACATCAATTGCCGATATAGCGGTTGCCACTAATGCAGGCCAAATAAAAACAGGAGCACCTTGCCGGACCGATAGAGTATGTAAATATAATCAACTGCTAAGAATTGAAGACGTACTGGGAAATAGCTCAAAATATTTGGGAATTGAAGCATTTTAGGGCAAAGATAAAACTGCAATGCAATTTGGCTGACTAGATTATGCAATTAAAAGTACTTACATACAACATTAAACACGGTCTGGGAAATAATAATCGAGTTGACCTAACTCGCATTCTTGAGGTAATCAAGAACAGCAAGGCTGATGTTATCGGGCTAAATGAGATTGACAGGTATCAGCCGCGTAGCAAGTTTAGGAATCAGGCTGGTTGGTTGGCAAGAAAATTAAAAATGGAATATAGATTTGCGCCGGGTTATCGTAAGTTTTTTGGGCAAGCCGGAAATGCTTTATTATGCAAGTTTCCCATATTAAGAAGCAAGAATATTCCTCTTACTTCATTTGGAGAGCGGCGTGTCGCTCTTAAGATTTCCGCAGATATCGGGAACGCCGAAGTTGTTATTATTTCAACGCATCTGGGCCTATCGTCTGATGAAAGAATAATGCAGATAAAAGAATTAATGGATTTGATCGAGAAGGAAAAAAGCCCGGTTATCCTGATGGGAGACTTTAATGCTTTACCGGAAAGCAAAGAGGTAAAAATAGTTACCAATCGGTTAAGTGATGTGATGGAAGGGAGCAGTAGCAAGGCCACTTTTCACTCGGCAAATCCCAATTCGCGGATTGATTATATTTTCATATCTGAAAATTGTGTTATTATAAATGCTAATATCATAGAGTCTGAAGCCTCTGACCATCTACCAGTTTTTGCAGCACTGGAGGTTCAGTGAAAAAAGCGACGGCACAAAAAAAAGGTTACAGCACTAAAAGTACAACAAAAAGAAATAAGCCGAAGCAGCCGGCTAAGGTGTTAAAGCTGAAGATTCCAAAAAAACGGAGAGTCAGCATCAAGAGGGCACTTTTAGCTGGCTTGTTTATTGCTCTGGTAATATGGGCGGCTTATCCGCTTAAGCAGCGGGCGGAGCAAAAAAGGGAAACCCTGTTATTACAGGGGAGAATTGATAAGCTTAAAACCGAGAATGATAAATTGGAAGAAGAAGTCAATAGGTTGAATTCCGATGATTATATCGAGCAGATGGCTCGGCGTGATTTTGGGTTGGTAAAACCCGGGGAGAGCTCGGTCCTGGTTGTTCCCGAGAAAGAAGGAGAATCCGAAGGTATTGAGCAATCGCCTAATAGTGGAGAAGAACAGGCCAAAGAAGATAATAAGGCAGATGTAAAAGAAAAAGACGCGGAAAAAGAAAAAGATACAAAAAAAGAAGAAAGTAAATCTGATAAGAAAGAAAATAAATCAAAGAGTGGTAAATCGGATTCTAATAAACCCTGGTGGCAAAGTTTTCTAAGTTATTTGGATAATTTAACAGGAACAAAGAAATAGGAGAATAAATGGCAACTGAAAGAACTCTTGTAAATATCTATTCACCTGCATTGGAGCGGTCCATAACAGGTACGATTATCGGTATGATCCGATTTATGTCCGAGTATGAAACCAAGCTCAAGGTAGTTGGGGCCGATGTCTATAACTTCACTGAAGAATGCGTCAAGGATTTTTGTCAGACACTTACCAAAAGAGAATTAAAAGAAGAGCAAAAAATTCAGGAGAAATTTAAAGAATTTCTAATGAGCGAAGAGAGTTTTAACCGCAGCAAATATAAAGTAAATAGAGTTTTTAATATTGTTCTTGAGGGTGATAACGCAATTTCCAGAGTAAATAATCTGATGGGTAATGTAAGTGTACGAAATGGCATAACAATTTTAGGAAGATATGGCTTTTTGAAAAAGGACCAGGGAGGAAAGATACTTGCGGTTGAATTTCCGGCCTCCGCTCCCGCTAACGCAAAAGAAGCCGAAGCGCAGCTGGATTTGATGTGGAATAAATATAAATCCTATGGCGGTCCACTGGATGATACGATTATGTACTCGCCGGATCAGCTGAAGTCAATCGAAAGAAGTGTTGTTATTGTTAAGCCCAATGCTTTTGAGAGGGTTAATGATCCCAGAATGGGAAATGTTATAGACGCAATTTCAAAGACTGGTATGTATATAATTGCGGCAAAAGTACAAATCCCATCCCGTGAACAGATGGCGGAGTTTTACGCTACTCACAAGGGTAAGCCGTTTTTTGATAGTTTGGTTGATTTTATGAGCGGTAAAAAGTCATTAGCTCTTCTTTACGAGGGTGTTAATGCCAGGAAGAAGATCCGGGAAGCGGCACTTACGGTTGTAAGGGAAGCTTACTCGGACTCAAAACTGGAAAATACGGTTCATACATCTGAGAATGACACTGATTTTCAAAGAGAATATGCGGCGATCGATTTCAAAAATAACAATCTGCCAAACTCGATAGGTGCCGAGATTTAGGAATTTAACCCCCCTTCAAATTCATCAATCAAGTACTTTCAATCCATATAAAGGATTATAGTAAATAAAATTCTTATGCGATTATAGGAAGGAACCGATGGATAATTCTTCAGTTGATCCCAAGGAAAAAAAGGTCCTTGTCTATCAATTGGGCAGGTCTCCTCAAGGAGTAATTGAAGTAGCTAAAAGATGTGATAAAGGATTCCCTCAGGTAATAATCAATCTTCCTTTCCGTCTGCCTTGTAGTCCATTCCCTACGGTTTATTGGCTTACTTGCCCTCTCTTAAACAGAGAAGTAGCTGTTTTGGAAAGCAAGGGCTTGGTAAAGGATTTTCAGGAATCAATTGCCAAGGATGATATTTTTAAGGATGAAATGTTAAAGGCTCAAGAAGCTTATCGCAATACCAGGGAAAGTATGCTTGACAAGGTCAATGATCTTCCGGCTAACATCAGAAAGAAGCTCAAAAACGTTGGTGTGGGCGGGGTTAGTGATTTATTAAAAGTGAAGTGCTTGCATGCTCATTTTGCCCAATACCTGGCGACCGGTTTGAATCCAATCGGGAAGAAGGTAGGCGAAATTATTGGAAAGGTTATATGTGACGGGGAATGTGAGGTAGTGTGATAATAGGAGCTATTGACATAGGAACCAACTCAACACGTTTGATGATTGGTAAGTTAGACAAAGATAATAGATTAACTTCTATTTATAGAGAAGCAAAAGTTACTCGATTAGGTGAGGGAGTTAACCGGAGTCTCCTTTTAAGCGGGGATGCCATCAAAAGGACTATCGCAACTATTTCCTCTTATAAAACTATTATGGACCAATATAGAGTTGAAAAAATAATAGGTGTGGCAACAAGTGCGGTCAGAGACGCTAAAAACAGCGATGAGTTTTTAAAGCAAACCAAGGAGATTGCAGGTTTCGACATCAAAGTCCTTTCGGGAGAAGAAGAGGCGCAAGTCTCCTTTAGGGGCGCTACTTACGATCTATTTAGTAAGGATTCCCCGGTGCAGGCTTTTTCAAGGCAACCGGTCTTGGTTATGGATATCGGCGGTGGAAGTACAGAACTTATTCTGGGCAGCCCGCCGAAGATTTGGAATAAGTTTAGTTTGGATATCGGGTGCGTAAGAATTACCGAAATGTTTTTAAAAAGCGATCCCCCTTTGGAAAATGAGATACTTGCAGCCAGTGAGCATATTAAGAAAATGCTACTACAAGCTGCGGTTAATATTAAGAAGGAAGTTAATGATAGAGGCATGTCCGAAATTGTCCTAGTTGGAGTAGCCGGGACTATCACCACTATCTCTGCCGTTAAACAAAGAATGGCAATTTATGACCCGGATAAGATTCACCATTCTAGGCTGAATTGTTCAGATGTGGATAGCGTATTAAGATTATTTCTTTCAATGCCACTTGCCCAAAGAAAAAAGATTGTAGGACTGGAACCTAAGCGTGCTGACGTAATAATTGCAGGTGTATTAATTGCTTCACTAGTTCTGGAAATTTTAAATTTGCGCGAGATTATCGTGAGTGAGCATGATTTTTTAGATGGTCTTATTCTTCATTACTCCCACTTCAAATAGGCATTTTAATAATTAATATTTTTCTTGACCGTCTGCGGTAATCTTTGATATATTAACTCCAGATTTTGCATTTACACGGGCAAAAACGGAAGAAGCAGATATTTCTATGAGATCTGGTTGTGAAGCAGCAGTGCCCGAGTGGCGGAACAGGCAGACGCAACGGACTTAAAATCCGTTGGGGTTTATCCCCGTGCCGGTTCGACTCCGGCCTCGGGCACCAACTTGCATGGTTAACGAGTTGGAGCCACGGGGAAAGGTAAAATACAACAGATTGAGTTTCTCCAAAATGTTTAAGATGGAGAAAGGGCGAATAATAAGTCTTATTATTCTGAAGTCGAGGGATTTTTCATACTTACTTTACCATGTGTTAGTTTTATGTGCGTGCTATAAAAGAATCATTAATTTAAAATATGATTTTTCAAGAAGGAAAATTAAGAAAATTGGTGAAATCTTAGAGTTAGTGAAATTCATCACATATTTTCTTTCTTCAATCCGGCTTAGGCGTATCTCTTTAATGGGTATTTTCTGTCCTATTTTTCGGTCTTAGTCGGTCAGTCAATAAAGGCAAGTGTATTTAACTAAGAAGGTGGTTAAAATGCCGGAAAGATTGAAGGTCATAAAAGAATCAGAGGAAAAATCAGATCAGATAATTGCAGAAGCTGAATTACGGGCAACTGAAGCTATCGAAGAATCTCGGGGCCAGGCTAAAGAAATATTAAGTAAGGCAAGAACTGATGCAGAAAAGGAAGCACAAAATATCAAGGAAACCATGAAAGATGAGGCCCAAAAAGAAGCAGAAGATTTAAGAAAGCAAATTGAGCAGGAAAAGGATGAATTTCAAAAGAAAGCCAAAAAGAACTTCGATAAAGCGGTTGATTTTGTATTAGAGAAGATGTTTTCTTAAATCACGCTACCGGTTGCCAAAACAAAGGAGGGATTTCTCCTCGATGGCAGTTGTAAAAATGAAGAAGGCTTTTTTAATCGGACATAATTCCATCCGTGATGAAGTAGTAAGTTCACTTCATAAAGAGGGCTTGCTTCACTTAAGTAATTTAAGAGAACGAGTTGAAGAAACTGATCTCGGAGAACTTTTATCAGAATATAAACCACAGCTGAAAGACCTTAATCTATTAATCGATCGTATAGAGTTTGTTTTAGAATTCCTTAAAAGTTTTGAAGAGGAAAAGAAAAGTTTTGTAGAAAGCATGATGAAAGAAAAAGTAAAAATTGATAGATCCAGGTTCAACACTATTGAAGACAAGATTGAATTTATCGAAGTTTATAAAAAAGTCGAGGAAATGGAGTCACATCTTTCTCGCATTCGCAACCGACTTACCTTCTTGAGTAATCTTAAAGAGAATTTAGACCCTTGGGAATCTTTAAAATTAAAATTATCAGATGTTACCGATACAAGATTTGTAAAACTTACGTTGGGGCAAGTCCCTATTGATAGATTTGAAGAACTGCAACTTGAGCTAGCCGAAGCTATTCTGGAAAGCTATGTGGAAGTAGTCGGCCGGGATGCGAAAGCTGTTTATTTGCTCCTTTTCTTTCATAAAGATGTTGAAGACGAAATAAACCGTATCCTCTATCAGTACAGCTTCCACAACATTACCTTTCCCGGATTGGCGGGAACTGCCAAGGAAGAAATTTCAAAAATTGAAGAAGAATATGCAGAACTGGAAAAAGAGAGAGAAACGGTTGTTAAAGAAGCCAAGGAGATGCTCTTTTTGAAGCCGGATGTAATGGTCCTCCTCGATTATCTGGAAAACAAGAGAGACAAAGCGGAAGCACAAATCAATTTTGCCGAAACCAGAGAAGCTTTTATGCTGGAGGGCTGGGTGGAGGCGGATCGTGTTGATGCATTAACGAAGAAGGTAAACGGGATATCAAATGAAATCGAGTTGACCATAACAGAGCCTGCGAAAGGAGAAGAACCACCCATAATTCTTAAGAATAAAAAGTTGTTCCAGCCCTTCGAGGTGTTAACCAGGCTATATGGTCTTCCAAACTACTATGAACTCGATCCAACGCCGCTTTTGGCTCCTTTTTTCTTTCTTTTCTTTGGGCTCTGTCTTGGTGATTTCGGTTACGGGCTCATACTTGCTGTAGGCTGCTGGCTTGCCGCCCGGAAATGGAAAGAACAGTACGGAATCAGTGAAAATACTCAAAGATTTCTAATGCTCTTTGCCTACGGTGGTATTGCCAGCATGATAATAGGTGTAATTACCGGTGGTTACTTTGGGATTGAATCAAAAAGTTTGCCTATGTTTCTGCAAAAATTAATAATAATTAATCCTTTGGATCAAGCTGCGCTTTTTCTCGGTATAACCTGTATTCTTGGTGTTATACAGGTTGTTTTTGGAATTTTAGTGGAAATCTACGATTGCATAAAGAATCACAATATAAAAGATGCGATTTTTGCCAACCTGACTACTCTGCTCTTTTTATTGGCGGCAATTTTATGGTTGGGTTGCTGGCTTTCTCAGACAGTAATGGAGACCATTCCTGCAGTTATCAAGACAATCTACCCCGCTAGTGTTTACGGTCTTGCCGCTACTGCTCTACTTCTTGTTTTCGCGCAAGGTAATTGGCTGGAATACTACGGGGAACAGGTTGCTGAAGCTATTCGGAGTTTTAAGGACAAGAAATCGCGAGATACAATACGTCTTTCTCTGCGAATCATATACGGAACTGTATTTGCAATTTCTGTGATCGGATGGGTAGCAACGCTTGTCGGTTTCAAGGGAATTCCCTTTAGTGTTTTTGGGATTTTAGCGTTGTTGGGAATACTGATTAAAGTCACCCGCCCGATGGTCACAAAGTTCTTAGGCGGGCTATATGGTCTCTATGGAATGTCAGCTTTTTTAGGTGATATCTTATCGTACAGCCGTCTCATGGCTCTTGGTTTGGCAACGGTTCTCATAGGCTTTGTAGTCAACCTCATGGTTGGAATGGTTTTTTCAATGCC
>ENA-OSEO01000417-OSEO01000417.1-sediment-metagenome-genome-assembly--contig:-NODE-417-length-109687-cov-38.616367_pt1 | contig 109687 bp, 96 predicted proteins | sample MGYA00237883_ERZ534232 | MGnify/ENA metagenome assembly ERZ534232
GCGGGCACGCAGATGTACTCCCTGTACTTCAAGTGCCCGCCAACACAGCAGATGCGGTACCCTGTGAAGGCTTACGTGAGAGCTGCCCCCGGCCTGATTACCGCCCCACCGCGTCCGAGACGGCCTTCTGGACCTCGCGGATCTTCTGTTCCAGCCTGATGCGGTCTTCGGCGTGCTCCACAGACTCCAGCGCCTTCCGGTAGGCGCGCAACGCCTCGGAGAGGGCGCCCTTGGCCCGGTATGCGTCACCGAGATGCTCTTCGATGACCGGGTCGTCCGGGGCCAGTTTTCGGGCCTTTTCGAGGTAGAGGACAGCCTTCTCCAGTTCCCCCTTCTTGAAGTGGACCCATCCCAGACTGTCCGCGATATAGCCGTCCTCCGGCCTTTGCACCAGTGCCCTCGTGACCAGGTTTTCGGCCTCGTCGAGGCGGATATTCTCTTCAGCGTAAGTGTACCCCAGGTAGTTGAGGGCGGCGACGTGCTCGGAATCGATCTCCAGGATCTCTCTGGCGTGTTCCATCGCCTCGTCCCGCTGCCCCCGTTTGTCCAGCACCATGACGAGATCGAACAGCAACTCCGTGTCGTCCGGATTTTGCTCTACCCCCGTACGGAGGATGGCCTCGGCGTCGGCAAGTCGATTCGATTCTTCCAACAGGGCGGAAAGGGCCAGGATCCATTCTTTCGTGCCTGGTCTGGCGTCGAGGTTCGCCTCGATCATCCGTATCGCCTCATCCTGCCGGTTCAGTTTCTTCAACAGGTAGGCAAGACGCGCCTTTGCCTCGACCACAAAGTCACTGTCCGCGCCGATGTCTTGGAGCAGGGTCGTTGCAGTCTCGAGATCCCCTCGTTTTTCGTGGGCGAGCGCCATGTAAAAGCGGATCTGGCCAGCCCGGGGATAACTCCGCGCCAGTTCCTCCAGGATCTCCAGCGCCTCCTCGTATTTCTCCAGCTGCATGCACAGGATGGCGATCTCGATCCCCATGTCGGGGTCTTCGGCCGCCTTGGACCTGAGGCGGCTCAGCTCCTCCATCGCCTCGTCGAACCGTCCTGTGCCGAGCAAGATTCTGAAGGTCTGAGCCCTGGCCCGCAGATTGTCCGGTTCAAGGGCGAGCAGAGCGGTGTAATGCTCCAGGGCCTTCGCTGGATCACCGAGTTCCAGATACACCTCTGCGAGGTCCATGTACACCACGGTCAGGTGCGGATTCAACTCCAGCGCCGCCTTGAGATTTTCTTCTGCTCTGAGCAGGTCCCCGGTCTCCCGATACAGCCGTCCGAGATAATAGTGGGCCATGAAAGAACGTCTTCCCTGGTCTTCCGTGACCTTTTCGAGGGTCTCGATCGCCTTGGGGAATTCCTTGCCCTGGGCGTAAAGAGTACCGAGAAGGAAGAGAGCCTCTTGGTCGTCCGGGGATTCCTGCAGGACCTCCTCCAGGATCTCCATGGCCTCGGGAAGTCTGTTTTCGCTGGTGTAAATTCTGGCGAGCACGATCTTGATGCCGATGTTTGAAGGGTCGAGCGTCACAGCCCGTTCCGCCCAAAGACCCGCCTCGGTGAAATCCCCCAGGTGAATGGCGGCTCTGGCGAGTTCCTGAGCAAGGAATACTGATTCGGGGTCGAGGGCAAAGGCCTTTTTCAAAGCCTCGACGGATTCCCGCGCCTCTCCCGTCGTCCGCGCCAGGCATGCCTCGAGGAAATGCGCGTAGGCCCGGCTGCGGGAGGGCTGCGGCGCCGCCACGACCGTGCCGGTGGTGAGGGCGAGCACCAGGAAGCAGACCAGAGGCAATGAGTACTTCCGAAACGGAGCCCTTTTCATGTCTCGTCGGCTCCTCCGGGATATGCTTCGATGTCGGGGATGCGCTCCCTCAGGAATTTTCGCAGTCGTTTCTTCAGCCTCGTCTCGATCTGTCTGACTCGCTCGCGGGAAATGGAAAAGGCCGCACCCAGTTCCTGCAGCGTCTTGGGATCCTCTGCAAGCATCCGGTCTTCAAAGATGATCCGTTCCTTTCCCTTCAGCCCTTGTTGGAATACCGTCAGATGGTCCTTGAGGTGCGCCTCGATTTCTTTTCTCGCCACCCTTGCCTCCACCCGGTCGTCGTCGCTCGGCAGAAAGTTCAGGTGGCTGTCCTCGGAATCCTCCTTGACAGGGGCATCCAACGACACTTCCCAGGATCCCATCCGTTGTTCCATGTCGATCACGTCCTTTTCCGTCACATTCAGGCGGTCAGATATAAGCTTGGGCACGGGGTCGAATCCCAGGGCGAAGAGACGATCCTTTTCCTTATGGAGGTTGTAGAACAGTTTTCTCTGGGCCTGAGTCGTACCGATCTTGACGAGGCGCCAGTTGTCCATGATGAACTTCAGTATGTATGCCTTGATCCAGAAAGAGGCGTAATAGGAGAATTTTACCCCTTTGTAAGGATCGAACTTTTTCACCGCCTGCATGAGACCGATGTTGCCCTCCTGGATCAGATCCAGAAAATTCTGCATCCAGAATTTCTGAAAATCCAGGGCGATCTTGACGACAAGGCGGAGATTCGATGTGACGATCCGTTTGGCGAGATCGGGATTCCGGGTTTCGTGATACTTCCTGGTCAGGGCTTCCTCTTCCTGCCGGTCCAGCAAGGCGAAACGGTTGATCTCGCCCAGATAGTGACGCAGCAGATCAAGATCGCCCCCAGTGACCTGTGCCGGGGCGTCGTCCTTGATCGCGGGCAGGGTGCCGTTGTCAGTATCCCTGGAGTTCGATTCAGTCACCATGCGTGTCGCCCCGGTGGATCAAGAGGGGTGATGCGTTCAGTCGATGCGGGCAAGAACACCGCAGTTTACGGCGAGCATCTTATCCCGTCCGGCCAGGAGTTCAACCAGCCTCAGGGCGAATTCAACCGCAGTGCCGGGGCCTTGGCTTGTCACGACAGGGCCGTCCTGAACCACTCTCTCGTCGGCGATCACGGCCCGGATGATCGACTCGCGGCACGTGGGGTGGCAGGTCACCGTCCTGTCCCGGACAAGGCCGTGCCTGTCGAGAACGATGGGGGCGGCACAGATGGCGCCGACCGTCCGGCCATTTTCGAGTTGGCTCCGGAGCATCCCGACGACCCTGCGGTCCCCAGCCAGATTTTCCGTCCCGTCCATACCTCCGGGCAGGACGATCAGATCAAACGTCTCGTTGACCACCGCATCCAAGGTCGTGTCCGGGACGATTCGCACGCTCCGTGCGGAGTCGATGGGTCCGGGAACAGTCCCAGCTGAGATCACGTCAAGACCGGCCCGCCTGAGGATGTCAATTACCGCCACCGCCTCGAGTTCTTCGAAACCGGGGGCCAGAAGGACAAGAACCCGCTTTTCGGACAACGGCTGCATCCTTGATCTCCTGGAAGGATTTGAGGGAATCCGCTGAGTATGTGGGCGCGCTCCAAACACTACAAGGGTAGATGAGGATGTGCACTGTCGTCAAGCCCGGCGCTTTCCCCGGTGAAAATCCTGGAGTTTCGAATATAGTTCAATGAGACGCGGGCAGTAATCCTTCTGCTCAAGTCGGAGATCTATTTTTATTCACTCCTGAGGCGCAAAGGACGTAGAGAAAACAACAGGTACGGTTTTTCCTGAGCGATGATGACCATGAGAACCCAAGAAAAAGAAGCCGCCCCGAGAGTGGCCCTGGTCGGACGGCCCAACGTGGGGAAATCCACGCTGTTTAACAGGCTGACCGGATCCAGGCACGCCCTGGTTGACCCCACCCCCGGTCTCACCAGGGATCGGCGTTACGGGCGTGTGGCATGGAAAGGCCTCGTGATGGAAATCATCGACACGGGAGGCCTGGAACCGGGCCGCGGCGGCGACATTGTATCCCGGGCGGCGCACGAGCAGAGCATCAAGGCCATAGAGGAGTCCGCCCTTCTGCTCGTTTTGCTGGACGGCCAGGAGGGGATCACCGCCTCGGACAGGATGGCGATGGAATTCCTCCGGTCCTTTGGAAAACCATGCCTCGGGGTGGTGAACAAGGTGGACGGTCCTGTTCAAGACAGGGGGCTGCCCGAGTTCTACGAACTCGGTTTCGACGTGCTTGTTCCGGTTTCGGCAGAACACGGACGAGGCGTGCGGGACCTCATGGACGAGGTCAACCGAGCCCTGATCGAAGGGGGCTGGGCCGTGGAGCGTCCGGGGGGTGAGGAAGAGGATCGCGCCCCGGAGGAAGAGGGTGACGGACCCGTCCGGCTCGCCGTCATCGGGAGGCCGAATGTCGGAAAGTCCTCACTCCTCAACAGGATTGTCGGAGAGTCCAGGATGATCGTGACCGATGTCCCCGGGACCACCCGCGACGCCGTGGACACGGTCCTGAGGCGGCGGGGCCGGAGGGAGATCATGCTGATCGATACCGCCGGCATCCGGCGGCGAGCACGGGTCGAGGAAAGAATCGAAAAATTCAGTGTTCTCAAGGCGATTGATGCCATCCGCGACTGTCATCTCGCCCTTATTGTGCTGGATGCCACCGAAGGGGTGACGGATCAGGACAAACGCCTGATAGGATATGCAGACCAGTACGGAAGGGCCGGCATATCCGTGTTCAACAAGTGGGATCTGGTGGTGAAAGACGAAGGCCTGGCGCGGCTCCGGCTCGGCGAATTGAAGCGGGCGAAACACTTCGCGGAGCACATGCCGCACCTGAATTGCTCGGCCCTGACCGGAAGGCACGTGGACAGGATTCTTCCTATGGTGGATGCGGTGTACGAGGAATTCAGCGCTTCCGTGAATACAGGCAGGGCCAATCAGGTACTCGAGAGGGCGCTCGCCTTGCGTTCTCCGCCCATCGCCCACGGTCATCATCTCAGGCTGTACTATACAACCCAGGTCGCTTCACGGCCTCCCACCTTCCTGATCTTTACGAACTATCCGAAGTGGGTTCCCACCCAGTACAGTAGGTTTCTCGCCAACCAGTTCAGGCAGCAGCTGGATCTGCCCAGGACCCCTGTACGGTTCATCTTCCGCCAGAGGGAGCGGCGCCCGTGAGAGGGGAGGAAGGGAAGGAGAGATGGTAAGCCTTCACAGGGTACCGCATCTGCTGTATAGGCGGGCACTTGAAGTACAGGGAATACGCCTGCGTGCCCGCCGCCTTCTGCAGCACCCCATAAAGGCTTCCAGTGCGGGGAGTTGCAGTATCAGTGCTGTGCCGAACCCTGTGATCAGTTAAGAGAGATGAGCCGCGGAACATTGCTCAGAGTGGGCGGAACGGCGGTGGGCCTTGTTGGTCTGGAGGCCGCCTTGGAGCACGTCGAACGTTCGCACCGAGGTGGAGACGTGCCAGCAGATACCGCGGCGGGCGAGGTCCTGGCGCTTATCGAAGAGAGGAACTACGTCCCGCCTGCGGCGCGGGAGGTCTATCGCACGGCGCTCCGGCAATTGTGGCTGCGGAGGAGGGGGCTGGGGCATCCAGAGGAACCCCGCACTCTGTCGATTCGGATCCTAGGTCCCGGCTGCGTCACGTGCATGCAAATGGAACGTATTGTGCGCTCGGTGCTCGATCAGCGGGGGATTGCGGCGGACATCGAGCACGTCCGCGACCTGGACGAGATTTGGCGGTACGGGGTCATGCAGACTCCAGCCATGGTGATCAACGACGAGGTCCTGTGCGCTGGTCGGCTGCCCTCCAGGGCCCAGGTGGAGACCTGGGTGCAGGAGCGTTTCGCCCGCTGAATACCCGGGTCCGGCTGGCTTCGGGCCGGTTCGGAGGGCGTTTACCCTGGTGGCCGCCTCTTGACATGCGCGTGCCGTGTATTTTAATGTAGCGCGTTTTTGCGCGAAGGCCTGCGGGATGTTGCGCCGCCGGTCGTCCGCCAGCGGTGGTGGGCGTAGCTCAACGGTTAGAGCGTCGGGTTGTGGCCCCGAAGGCTGTGGGTTCGATTCCCATCGCTCACCCCAACACGTTCAGGGACTTGCTGATTTCTCTCAAGACCCATTGTACATGGCGACGGCGGAGGTGACGAGATCCGCCGGATACTCATGTATCTGCCCGGTTTCTTTGACGGAGTCCTGTTCTGCTTCCCCTCCTTGCGTCATCGTGTCTGCTCCGGTCAAGTCTCGGGGTTGCGCCAGCGGTTTCGGCACTCGCAACGTGGCAGCAACCCGGCGCCGATGTGTCCTGTGGATGATCAGCCCGTGGAGTCGTTCGCTTTTGCAAGGGACTTTGAGGTCGGCGAAAAGTGCGGGGAGTTGCAGCACTGGGGGCTGTGCCGAACCCCGTGATCAGTTACTCTCATGCGGCTGGCTTTGCTTTTTCCTGCGCGGCATAATGAGGCCTCAGTTCCGGCCCGGGATTTTACTCGTCTCCGCCTCAGGATAATCGGGTTCACTCGTCCGAAGAAGAGCAGGGACAGATCCGGGGGTACAGGCGTGTCTCTCCTGGGTCCTTCGAACAGAGGTCGGTACCGTGGGTACAGATTTTCGGCCCCGGTCGGTGCGCGTCTCCCCTTGACCGTTCGCGTCAAAAACCAGATACTCTCAGGGTGCCGCCGGGAGCCCTCGGGCGGCATCGTAACCGCTCCGCCGAGATCCTGCCGGGAGCGCGGCCGTCCCGGCCCCTGGAAATCCCGGCAAAGGCGTTGCCCGCCCCGGCATGCGGTTATCGAGAAGGGAGACAACCGACGATGACTTTGCGAGAACGGATCGAAGGCATATGGCCAGAGGAAGCCGACATCCCTGGGGAATTTCGGCTGCCCGGCCGGATCGACCAGCAGGAATACCTTGTCGATGGTGAGATCCGCTCCTGGGACGGACCCCGGGAGGAGGTACTCTCACCGGTCTGCACACGGACCGAGAAGGGACCGGTGCAGCGGAGCCTCGGCAGCTATCCGCTCCTTACGGAGAAGGAGGCCCTCGGGGCCCTCGACGCGGCACGCCGTGCCTACGACGACGGCCGGGGCCTGTGGCCCACCCTTTCCGTCGAGGAGAGAATCCGGCACATCGAGGCCCTCGCGGTCCGTCTCGGGCAGGAGATGGCGGAAATCGTGAAATTGCTCATGTGGGAGGTGGGCAAGTCCTACGAGGATTGCCAGCAGGAGTTCGCCAGGACCATGGCGCACATCCGCGGGACCGTCGACGCATTGCGGGATCTGGACAGGATCTCCTCCGGGATCGAGGTGGAGCAGGGGATCATGGCCCAGATCCGCCGCGCGCCTCTCGGCGTGGTCCTCTGCATGGGGCCTTTCAATTATCCGCTGAACGAGGCCTTCGCCATGCTCGTGCCCGCCCTGGTCATGGGCAACACCGTGATCTTCAAGCCCCCGCGGTACGGGGTCCTGTTTTATCGCCCGCTGCTGAAGGCCTTTCAGGAGTGTCTGCCCCACGGAGTCGTCAACACCGTGTACGGGGACGGACCGACCGTTATTGGGCCTATCATGTCTTCGGGGAGGGTCGATGTCCTTGCCTTTATAGGTTCGAGCCGGGTGGCTGATCTCCTGAGAAGACAGCATCCAAGGCCCCATCGCCTGCGCTGCGTTCTGGGGCTCGAGGCGAAGAATGCCGCAGTGGTCCTCCGGGACGCCGATCTCGAGAACGCCGTTGGGGAGTGCGTTCGCGGATCACTCTGCTTCAACGGGCAACGTTGTACCGCCCTCAAGATCGTGTTCGTCCATTCCAGGGTGGCGGGTCCGTTCCTTGACCGTTTCTGCGAGGCGGTGCGCCGGTTGCCTGTTGGCATGCCCTGGGATCGGGGCGTCGCCATCACCCCGCTGCCGGAATATGGGAAGACGGCCCACCTTCTCTCGCTCGTGAGGGAGGCCGAGTCCTTTGGGGCCAGGATCGTCAACGAAGGCGGGGCCACGGCCGACAGGACGCTCTTTTATCCGGCGGTCCTCTATCCCGTGGACCCGCGGGCAAGGGTCTACCGCGAAGAACAGTTCGGCCCGGTTGTTCCCGTGGTCCCCTTCGAGACGCAGGAGGAGCCCATGCGGTATATCATCGAATCGGACTACGGCCAGCAGGTGAGTATCTTTGGCAGAGATCACAGAGCCATGGCGCCGTTGATCAAGCCCCTTTTGAACCAGGTCTGCCGCGTAAACCTGAACACCCAGTGCCAGAGGGGGCCGGATACGTTTCCCTTCACCGGGAGGAAGGATTCGGCCGAGGGGACCATGTCGGTTTCCGACGCCCTGAGGGCCTTTTCCATCCGGACCGTGGTGGCCGCCAGGGATACCCCGTTCAACCGCGAGCTGTTCGCGCGGATCCTCCGGGAAAGACAGCCCTGTCCTGCCCATGCCGACCCGGTTTTTTGAGGGGTGCGGGAGATCGCCCCGGGCTCATGGGTGGAGTATGAGCCGCAGCACAGAACCTCCATAGAGGATGAGGGTCAGGACAAGGAAGGGCCTGCGGGGCAGGCGCCGGACGAGCACCATGGATATGAGCCCGAGAAGACTCCATTCGCCGAGGATGCGGGCGAAGGCCCACTCCTCCACCCAGATCAGGGTGGTGAACGAGCTTGCCAGCATTACCCAGAGGCCCCAGCCGGTGCGCACCCAAGCGAGGGTCCTCCGCTGTACATCGTCCTGGCCTGGAAGGGAGATGAACATGGAGGTGAGGACCTCGATGCCGAGCCAGATATGCCATGCCAGATACAGCATCTGCACCGCGCTTTCCAGGGGCCTGGCCAGGTAGGGCGTGGCGAGCAGCTGCTCCGCGAAGCCGACCAGGGGCAGGCCCCGGTTCGGCGGTGCGTCGAGTACGGGGAATGCCCCCCAGTTGTGTCTCAGGACGAGCTGCCAGCACGCAAAGACGAGCACCGGGACTGCCATGGCGATCCAGGCGGCCGGTCTCGGTTTCCGGAGCGAAAGGTCATCGCGTATCGATGCCACAAGGACGGCAACGGCGGTGAGAAGGGCGGCTTCCCGGGTGAGAACAGCCCCGCTCAGACACACGACGCAGGGGACCGTGTGCCGGTGCAGGAAGGCGAGTACGGCCAGCGAGACAAAGAGACCGCAGAGGGGTTCTGCGAGATCCCGTCCGGTGCTGAGGAGAAATCCCCCGAAGAGCGCGGGCAGGAGGCCGGCCCACGCCGGCATGCCGGCCGCCAGGGCGATGCGGCTTACGGCCCAGGCCATGCCAAGCATGGCCGCGCAGTTCACGGCCACCAGCGCCGCGGGGACGAAATGTGGTCTGCCCAGGGAGAGCAGCCAGGCGAGAGCCGGGTACGCTATCCGCTGGTGGCGGTACGAAGGAGAGTCCAGGGTGATGCCAAAATCCGTTTTCTGCGACGTACACGGGTCGAAGGCCAGGCGGCAGAAGAACTGGCCGTCGTATCCCGGGCCGGACAGGACCTGGATGGGCACTGGCACGGCATCGGAATCCGTGAAGAGGTCGCCGGCCACGACGAAACGGGAAAAGTCCATGCCGCCCGCGTACCACCGGCCTGCAATCATGGGAAGGAGCATCAGGCCGGCGAGGAGAGTGATCCCGAGAGGGGTCCTGAGCAGGTGGGGAGAGGGCGCCTCGACGCGAATTGCGGGATTCATGGCGCAGGAGGCCGGCGCGGCGTCGGGCAGGAGGACACCGGGCCTGATCCGCCCGCCGGGATGGGGGAACGATGCTGAACGGCAAGAATATCGCGGTGGTCATGCCGGCCTACAACGCCGAGGCGACTCTCCGCCGGACGTACATGGAACTGGATCGGACCGTCGTGGACGAGGTGGTCGTGGTAGACGACGCATCGAGCGACAATACCGCCGCACTCGGCAGAGAACTCGGCGTGCGCCTTTTCACGCATCCCCGTAACATGGGATACGGGGCAAACCAGAAGACCTGTTACAGAGAGGCGCTCAGGCTTGGGGCCGACATCGTGATCATGGTCCATCCGGATTACCAGTACGATCCAAGGCTTGTCCCCGCACTGGCCGGCATGATCGCCGGCGGGACCTACGATTGCGCCCTCGCCTCGAGAATCTTGGGGAAAGGCGCGCTCGAGGGCGGCATGCCCCTTTACAAGTATGTGGCCAACAGGCTCCTGACGTTTGTCCAAAACGTCCTCTGTAATCACAAGTTGTCAGAATATCACACCGGATACAGGGCCTTCACAAGGGAAATTCTCGAGACGCTCCCGCTGGAGGAAAATTCCAACGATTTTATCTTCGACAACGAGATGTTGGCCCAGATCATGTTTTTCCGCTACCGCATCGGGGAGATCAGCTGCCCGACGAAATACTTCAAGGAGGCGAGTTCCATCGATTTCTCGAGGAGCGTCACCTATGGGCTCGGCGTCCTGGGCGTGTGCTGCAAGATGCTTCTCCAGCGCGCGGGTCTCTTCCGCTTCCGGATATTTTCCCCGGAGGGGAGGAGACTCATTGGGCCGGGACGGACCGGTCCGCCTTGAGGCTTGCCTGGTCCCGTTTTTTTCTCTATGGTATCTCATTTTCATCCCCAGGTCAGACAAGGGATCTTCGGATTCGAACTGAGAGGAGGAACGCATGAAGCTTCCGGACTACATTACCGTGGAAGAGGTGCAACGGGTGTGCGCGGAACTTGGTATCAGGGACTGGAGCGGTCTCAAGGATCCCGAGGTGCTCCCGGAAGAGGCGCGCTTGATTCTCGATCTTGTCAATGTCGAGGGCATGCCGATCCGCCCGGAGGATTTCCGGTTGGGCCTCGAGGTCGAACTTGAACACGGAACGAGATTTCACGATGCGAACGTTACCAACAACCATCCCGTCCTGACGGGAAAGATCGTCTTGGCGCATCTGAAGGAGTCTCTCGATTATTATCAGCGCCTGGATGTGGCGGAACTCGAAGGAGACCTTCTCAAAGCCATCGCGGCGGGTGACGCCGGGAAGGCCCGGAGGAAGTACACCCAACTGGTCGAGGCCAGGGCCCGCCTGAGCAGAGCGGAATCTGAGCTTCTCGGGTGACGCGCCAGCCGGTAAGCCTTCACAGGGTACCGCATCTGCTTTGTTGGAGGGCACTTGAAGTACAGGGAGTACGCCTGCGTGCCCGCCGCCTGGCATCTGCAGCACCCTGTGAAGGCTTCCCCAGTACGGGGAGTTGCACCATTGGGCCTGTGCCGAACCCCGTGATCAGGTACGCCGGCCGCAGTCCCCGGCGTTCCCCGGTCCCGTGTGCCGGGCATGCCGGAAAGGGCTGCTGCATATTGGAAGCAAGGAAGGTGTTGTCATGAGACGAGACTGCGTCCTGTTGAAGTGTGTGAGTATGGTCGTGGCCCTTTCCCTCTCGTGGATGGGTTTTTTCCCCTCCGGTGCGGGGGCGGCCCTGGTAGATACCGAGACCGTTCTTCGGCTTTCCCGCGGGGAGGACGTCCGTGATCGGCTGCACGCCTTCCTGGATCGGGAAGAGGTCCGGGCGGTCATGGCGGCGCAGGGGCTGACGGCCTCAGAGGCCAAGGCCAGGGTCGACGGGCTCTCGGACGGGGAGGTCGCGAGACTCATTGAGAGGTTGGATGAACTTCCAGCCGGGGGCGACGCAGTCGGCGCGCTAATCGGGGCCGCCGTCTTCATCTTCGTCCTTCTTCTCATCACTGACCTCTTAGGGCTCACTCACGCGTTTTCTTTCGTGAATCATCCCAGGAGATGATCGAGCTGCAAAAACTCCTGAAGCTGATGCCGCTCAAAATGTCTCGGACCTGCCTGGGGCAGACAGGTGCAAGGTGCGAGTTTTTTGAGGAATGAAGCGTAGTTGGATGCATACTGCCATGACTAGAAAATCGAAGCAACGCCGCATATGGGGTATTTTCAGCGGTTTATGGAGATGATATGAGGCCCCGCTACGGCATGGTCGGCGCCGGGTGGGGGGTGTTGCTCAGCGGCGCGCTTCTGTGCGCTGGATGCGGGACGGTGGCCGGCCGGTACGGGCCCGCCTTCCCAGAGGAATGGCCTAGGCGGGCGGAAGTCGAAGGGGTGCCGTTTTATTTCCAGGCGGACCATCAATGCGGGCCTGCGGCCCTCGCTATGGTTTTCGGGTGGAACGGCCTGGACGTGGACCCCGCAGCCCTTTCCGCGGAGGTGTACACGCCGGGCCGGAAGGGCACCTTGCAGTATGCCCTGATCAGCGGAGCACGGCGCCACGGCCTGCTCGCCTGTCCCCTTCTGGAGGCCAGAGTACTTCTGGAAGAAATTGCAGCGGGCCGTCCGGTCATCGTTCTGATGGATGTCGGTTATCCCTGGCGTCCGAGGTGGCATTACGCCGTGGCTGTGGGGTATGACCTGGCGGATGAGGTGATCATCCTCCATACCGGGAAGACGCCCGCTTCCAGGATTCCGCTTCGGGTTTTCGAGAGGGGATGGTCCAGGGGCGGGTCCTGGGGCCTCGTGGTCCTTGATCCGACTAGGCTGCCGGTCTCTGCCGAGGAAGGTCCTTTTCTCGATGCCGTTCTGGGCCTTGAACAGGCGGGGCAGAGGGCGGTTGCGGCAACCGGATACCGGACCGCCCTGGCGAGGTGGCCGGACAGCACCGTGGCGTCCATGGGCCTTGGGAACTGTCTCCATGCCTTGGGAGATATCGCCGGGGCCGAAGGCGCCTTTCGCCGTGCCTGCCGCCAGGACCCCGCCCTTGCCCCGGCGTGGAACAATCTGGCGCAGGTGCTCTTCGAGCAGGGGCGCCTTCGCGAGGCGGCCGCGGCCGCCTCGATGGCAGTGGCCCTCGGCGGTCCTCTGGCGGACATTTACGCCGAGACTTTGGCCGGGATCGAGCACGCCCGGGAAGGCGGCAGGCCGCCGGCCGGCTCATCCGCTGTCGGCGGCCGCAACTGAAGGTGGAGGCATGATGGGACTGTGGAAATGGATCCAAGGGAGAGGAGATCCCTTGGAGGGCGTGCGGAAGGCGGTGCGGCAGGAGCGCTGGGCCGATGCCCTGTCAGCCGGAGGGATTCTGCAGGGGACTGGGCTCGATGCCAGTCTCCGGGCCGAGCTTGACCGCCTACTCGCAGCGGCCGGAAACGGTCTCGCGCAGTTGAATCTTGCCGAGGGGGAGGCATGCCTGCAGGCCGCCGACACGGCCAGGGCTGCCGAGCATTTCGAGCTGGCGGCCTCCCAGGCCTGCAGTGAGGCCTTGAGGAGGGAGGCCGAGGCCGCCCTAGCCGGACTTCATGACTCTTCCAACGGGGCCGCAGGGAATGCGCCGGCCGGTTGCCGTCCCGGCTTCTGCCCTGCCGCCGACCAGCCTGATCCGAGGGGAGTGGGATATCAGGGCCAGGAATCGGAGGAACTAGACCCGGAGAGCCGGGCGGAACTGATCGCTGCCCTTTACCCACCGGAATGGGCGGAACGCTACAGGGATCTGCAGGGGACGCTCCGGCAGGCGTTTCTTTTGTCCCATGAGGGGAGCGAGGTGGAGGCCCTGGAGGCCTTCGGGAAGGTGGAGTCAGGCGGGAGGGACGATCTCTATTACTTCGAGCGGGGGTCCCTCTGCGCCCGATTGGGGCTGGCGGACAGGGCCAGGGCGGATCTCCATCAAGCCCTGGCCCTCAATCCCGGCCACTCCATGGCCATGGAGGCGATTTGTCTCTTGGAGATTTTCCTGGGGGAGGAGAACAGGGCGGCCGAAAGGCTGGAGCGCATGCTTGAGCAGGGGATCTCGGAGGCCTTCTGTCACGCCCAGCTGGCCGGCGTCGCCGCCCGGAGTGGGGAGAGCGCTGCGGCCTTGGAACACGGCCTTGCCTCCCTGAGACTGGGAGTGACGGACGCGACCGTCCTCCTCCTCACCGCCTCGCTGCTGGAGGCCGCAGGCCGGTTCGCCGAGGCGGAGGCCCTGCTTGGACACCTCCCGGCGGTTCGGGGATGCAGGGGGGGGTGCAACCTCGCTCTGGCAGAATTCTGGTTGCGGAGGGGCGAGCACTTGGACAGGGCACTCGATGCCTTCAAGGGCGAGCTGAGGCAGGATCCGCAGAACCCCCGCTGGCCTCTGCGGATCGCCCAGGTGTACGCGGCGAAGGGCTGGATCCGGGAGGGCATCCCCCTGCTGGAAAAGGCCCTTGCAGACCCCCAGCTCGAACCGGATCTCCGGGAGGAGGGGGCAGCCCTTCTGCGCGCCTCCCGGTGAGGCCCGTCTGAATTTCCTGTAGGGGAATGCTGTCCCCGCGTGGGGTCCCTTCCGCCGGGGGACGCTCTCGCCCCGGTGTGCTGGGATACTACTGCGGGTTGCCGGCTTCTGGTATCTCGTTGTCCACGGGCGGTTCCGTCCTGATCTTCACCTCCACCCGTGCGAGGGGATTGTCCCTGCCGTCCCGGGGCTGGGCCGCAATCGTATCCGCCACCTCCATGCCGGAAACCACCTCCCCGAACACAGTGTACTTTCCATTGAGATGGGGCGTGTCGGCCACGCAGATGAAGAATTGGGACCCTGCGCTGTCGGGATGAGCGGACCGGGCCATGGAGAGGGTACCGCGCCTGTGGGAAGAGGAGTTGAACTCCGCCTTCAGGGAATATCCCGGGCCCCCCGTTCCGTGGGAACCGCGGTTCAGCGAACGGGAATTCGGGTCTCCCCCTTGGATCATAAAGCCCGGGATGACCCGATGGAAGGTTGTCCCGTTATAAAATCCCTTTTCGGACAGGGTGATGAAGTTGTGGACATGGTTCGGGGCCTTGTCCGGGAAGAATTTCACCACGATGTTCCCGGAGGTTGTCTCTATGACCGCCCTGGTCTCCGCCATTTTTTTTATTTCTTCAGCACTGAATTGCCTGTACTTGACCTCCGCCCCGATGGCGGGTCCCGCAGCCAGGGAAAGGACCGCGGCAAGAAGACAAGAGAGGAATCGGTCCATGCGAAACTCCTTTAAGTGATGACGGTGGGCCTTTGGCGGCCCGTCCTGGACCTGATCTCGGCTATCGCGTCTGCAATCCCGATGAGGTCCCTCAGGGCCTCTTGAGTATCCATCCCTTGTCTTTCGGGATCCGGTTCGAATCTCTCCAAGTACATCCTGAGGGTGGCCCCCTCCGTGCCGGTTCCGGAGAGCCGAAAGACAATCCGGGATCCCAGGCTGAAGCCGATGCGGATACCCTGCCCCGTGCTGATGCTGCCGTCGACCGGGTCTGTGTACTCGAATTCGTCCGCGAGTTCAACATCTCTACCCCCGAGACGTCCCCCCTTCAGTCCGGGCAAACGGCCTCGAAGGGCCTCCATGAGTCCCTCCGCGGTCCCGGGGTCAAGCCCTTCGTAATCGTGCCGCGAGTAAAAGTTGCGGCCATAGCGTTTCCAGTGGCCGCGGACGATGGCCTCCACAGACTCCTTTTTTGCCGCGAGGACGTTGAGCCAGAAGAGCACGGCCCAGAGGCCGTCCTTTTCCCGGACATGGCTGGATCCGGTCCCGAAGCTTTCCTCTCCGCAGAGGGTCACCCGTCCCGCATCGAGGAGGTTGCCGAAAAATTTCCACCCTGTGGGCGTCTCGAAGCAGCGGATTCCGAGGGATGCGGCCACGCGGTCCGCAGCCATGCTGGTCGGCATGGAGCGGGCCACCCCGGCGAGCCCGCCAGCGTAACCTGGGGCGAGGTGGGCATTGGCGGCAAGGACCGCGAGGCTGTCGCTGGGGGTCACGAAGAAGCGCCGGCCCAGGATCATGTTCCGGTCCCCGTCGCCGTCCGATGCGGCGCCGAAGTCTGGCCCGTCGGGATTCGCGAGGGTCTCGACAAGGTCTCCGGCATGTTTCAGGTTGGGATCGGGGTGGGCGCCCCCGAAATCCGGCAGGGGAACTCCCCGGATGACCGTCCCGGCAGGAGCGCCCAGGCGTTCCTCAAAGATGGTCGTGGCGTAGGGGCCGGTAACGGCGTTCATCCCGTCGTAGGCCATGCGGAATCCGCCCGAACGGAGTAGGGCGCGTATCCGGTCGAAATCGAACAGCCTTTCCATGAGGGCCGCGTAATCAACCACCGGATCGAACACCTCAACGACGGTCCCGCCGAGGCTGCTTTCCCCGATTTTCTCTATGGGGACGTCGGGCGCATCGAGGATCCGATACCGGTCGATCTCTCGGCTGCGTCTGAAGATCGCGCCGGTCACCTGCTCAGCTGCCGGTCCCCCGTTTTCCGTGTTATACTTCACGCCGAAGTCCCCGTCGGGCCCGCCGGGATTGTGGCTGGCGGAGAGGATGATTCCTCCGGACAACCCATGCTTGCGGATAACGCAAGACGCCGCCGGAGTGGAAAGGATGCCTCCGCGTCCCACCATGACCCTCCCGATGCCGTTTGCGGCGGCCATCCTGAGGATGGTTTGGAGGGCCTCCCGGTTGTAGTGGCGCCCGTCTCCTCCGAGGACGAGGGATCCGCCAGCGGGCCTTTCGATCACGTCGAAGATGGACTGGATGAAATTCTCTAGATAGTGTGGTGTGCGGAACACCGAAACCTTTTTTCGCAGCCCCGAGGTCCCCGGTTTCTGGTCCTGGAAGGGGCGGGTGGGCACGGTCCGAATCGCCATGATGCTTCTCCCTTCTTGGTTGACCTCAGCATGCTGCTATCAGGTACAGGAGCGGCTGTCAATACCGGCGTGCCTTCTGTGGCAGACAGCGCGTCTGTATGGAGGCGCTAGAGGAGGCGTTCAGTGTGGGCGCAGCGGGTACGGACGCGGAGACGTGCCTGGACGCGCTGACTCGTTGGGTGTTCGATCGGGTGCGCCGTCCGGAAGGATGTGGGATACTGCCGCCGGAGGCTGCGGGCCGGAAGACTCTTGACGGCGGGCGCGTGCCGCCCTGCCGGATGCCGCTGGAGCAGGCTGTGAGGAATCGGAGCGGAGCGTCCTGGACCGAATGGGTGAAGACCTCCCCTCTCCGAGGGAACGTCCTGGTTTTCGGCCTCCTGTTGGTCGTGCTGATTTCGTACTTTTGGTTTCAGATCGAAAAGGCCCGGGCGGTCTTTCTGGCCGATGCCAAGAATCACGCCAGGCTGGTGGCGGATGTCATCCATCTGCACGCCCGGGGGGCTCTCCTCTCCCGTGAGGTGATAGACGAAATCCTGAGGATCCTTCTTGGGGATACCGTGCGGTTCGTGAGATATCTGGATGCCGTCGAGCCCTTCGTCCCGGAGGAACTCACCGCCTTTGCCGAGGAGGCCGGCCTGGCCGGCATCGCGATTTTGCGTCCCGGAGGGACGGTGGCCGAGGGGCCGGCGGGGTGGATGCCTGCCACCCCGGATATCTGCGGCGAAACGGCGCGGCTTGCCTATCACCCGGCGTATCATCTCGTGCTTCTCGCATCTCCGGGCGGGAAAGGCGGCGCCTGCGTCGTGGCCGGAGTCAAGACGCACCGGATGGAAGCCCTGCAAGAGGAGATAGGGCTGTCCCGGGTCCTCAATACCCTCGGCGGGATCGAGGGCATACGCTACGTGCGGGTCGAAGGCCTCCAGACCCTTGACAGGCACGCCCTCGCGGGCGTCGCGACTCCGGCGGACCTCGTGAGTGTCGCCGTGCTCGAACAGGCGGGTGGTCCCGTTGCCGAGGTCAGAATGCACTTCGGCGGGGCGCTGCTCCATGTGGGCCTTGACGCAGGCCCTCTCCGTGATCTCACCCGCACCCTCTGGCGGGATTTTCTCGTGTTCTGCGTGGTACTCGCCCTCACCGGCACTTTTCTCTCCTGGCTGCTGTACAGGCAGCAACTCTTCCATGTGGAGGAGGTGAAGGCGTACGAGCACCGGCTTTCCAGGCAGCGGGAGGAGGCTGCCCTCGGACGGGCGGCCGCCGCCATCGCCCACGAGATCAGGAATCCGCTCAACGCCATGGCCATGGGGCTCCAGCGTCTCCAGATCGAGGCCGGTGAACTCCTCCTGCCTGGACACCACGAGCTCGTGACGATTGTCTTAAAGGCCCTGCGCAGGACCAACGGCATCGTGACGGGACTTCTCGATTACGCGCGTCCCCCGGCGCCCAGGCTCCGGGCTGTGTCTCTGCCCCGCCTGGTTGAGGAGACACTGGGGCTGTATCAGCAACGCTTCGGTGAGATGGGTGTAACCCTTCGCAAGCGCGTGATCGGCGAGGCAGAGGTCCTGGCCGATCCCGATCTTCTCGGCCAGGTGATGGATAACCTCATCCGCAATGCCATGGAGGCCCAGTCTCAAGGCGGCTTTCTGGAGGTGGAGATCGGGGCCGAGGATGGGTTCATGGTCCTTCGCGTGCGAAACGGGGGGACGGTGCCTTCCAGAGAAGGGTTGCAGCGGATCTTCGAGCCGTATTTTTCCACCAAGGCCCGGGGAGGTGGGCTTGGCCTCGCCATATCGAAGCGTATTGTGCAGGCCCATGGAGGGAGGATGGAGGCGGCTTTGCCTGGACCGGGGGTCATCGAAATCGCGGCGTTCATCCCCCTGGCGGATCAGAACGCCACGGAGAGGCGGGAGCAAAGTGAAGATCCTCGTAGTCGATGACGAGCAGGAGCAGAGAGAACTGCTTCGGGGATTTCTCGAGAATCAGGGTTACCCAGTGACCGCAGCCCGGGACGGCGAACAGGCGCTGGCCATCATCCGGCAGGAGCCGATTCAACTTGTCGTTCTGGATCACCGGATGCCCGGCCTGACCGGAGAGCAGGTGTTGGAGCGGATAAAGGCCGCGAATCCTCTGGTCAGGGCCATCATGGTCACCGCTTATGGGGCTGTGGAGACTGCTGTCACGGTGATGAAACTCGGGGCCGACGACTTTCTCGAAAAGCCGGTGGATCTCCGGGAGCTTTTGCGGAAGATCCAGCATATTGAACAGGTGCTCTCGGTGGAAGAGGATGTCGCAGCCGTCGAGACCGAGGTAGACGCAGGGCCTTTGCCCGTTGAGATCATCGCCGAAAGCCACGCGATGAAGGAAGCGCTGTCGCTCGCCAGGAGGGTGGCGGCTACCCCGTGGACCGTGCTCATTCGTGGGGAGACCGGGACCGGCAAGGAGCTCATGGCGAGACTCATCCACCTGCTCAGCGTCCGGCGCGACAATCCCTTCGTGGAGGTCAACTGCGCCGCTATTCCGGAGAACCTCTTCGAAAGTGAGCTGTTCGGACACGAAAAGGGGTCTTTCACAAGCGCGGTGGCCTTACGTCGCGGAAAATTTGAATTGGCCCGAGGGGGGACCCTCTTTCTGGACGAGATCGGAGAACTGCCGCTCACCCTGCAACCCAAGCTTCTCAGGGCACTCCAGGAGAAACGTGTCAGCCGTGTCGGCGCGGAAAAGGAGATCGACATCGATGTCCGCGTCGTGGTCGCCACCAACCGGGACATCAAGAGGCTGTCGGAGGAAGGGAAGTTCCGGGAGGATCTCTATTACCGCCTGAACGTTTTCGACATAGAAATTCCGCCCCTCCGCCACCGGCGGGAAGACATCCCCGCCCTGGTGGAGTTCTTCCTCCAGAGGTACGCTTTGAGATTTGTCCGATTTTCTCCCGAGGCCATGGACGCCCTCATGAAGTATCCGTATCCGGGCAACGTCCGGGAGCTCGAGCATGTGGTGCAGCGTACTGTCACTCTGGCCCGCGGGAGCATGATCCGGCCGGCGGACCTGCCTCCGGAGGTGCGCCGTCACGATGCGGCGGATCGCGGTACGCTTGGCGAGCGGCTTGACGCGGTGGAGCGGGAGATGCTCCTCTCCGCCCTGGAGAAGAGCGACTGGATCCAGACACGTGCCGCTGCGATGCTGGGGATCAGCGAGCGGGTCCTCCGTTACAAGATCACAAAGCACGGGCTCAAGAGGCCCGGCGCCTCCTGAGGGTGAGCCTTCACAGGGTACTGCGTCTGCTTTGTCGGCGGGCACTTGAAGTACAGGGAGTACGTCTGCGTGCCCGCCGTCCTCCATACATCTGCAGCACCTTGTGAAGGCTTCCAGTTCGGGGAGTTGCAGCACCGGGATTGTGCCGAACCCTGTGATCATTTACTCCTGAGGCCTCTTCCTCTCCGGGCGCGGTCAGTCCCCGAGAAGCAGGCTGCCCAACTCCGTGTGGGAGGACAGGATCGTGTCCGCTCCCGAGAGATGTTCCCTCGCCAGCGTGGTGGTGAGGGCCACACAGCGGAGGGATGCGGCCTTGGCTGCCCGAATTCCAGCCGGGGCGTTTTCCACCACCACACAGTCCGCGGCCTTGCGGCCCAGGGCCGTCACGGCGGCGAGGTAGGGTTCTGGAAAGGGCTTTCTCCGCCGCACCCGGTCTCCGGTCACCACGTGCGCCATCTGGTCTCGGATTTCTCTGGGGAGAACGCCGGCGAGGACCTCCTCGTGGGAACTCGTCACTAGAGCCAGCGTCCACCCTCGGCTCCGGAGGCGATCGAGGAGCGCCGGAACCTCCCGGTACGGTTTCACGCCGCTCCTGTATCGGGCTCCGAATATTTCTCTCTGCCGGCGGAAGATTTCGTGGAAGCGCGGGCGGTCCATGGAACAGCCGTTGCCCTGGAATATCTTCACCGCGTTTTCGGGCTCGATGGCGCCCTCATGGAGATAGAGGAGTTCCTCGGCCACGGAGAGGCCGAATTCCCGGAGCGCCTCCTGCCAGGCCATGACGTGAAACGGCATGCTGTCGAGGATCACCCCGTCCATGTCGAAGAGCACTGCCCGCATCTTCGTTTCGCTATCCTGTATAGAGGTCGGGTGCCCGGGCCGGCCCGAGCCCCGAACTCCACGCCGCCGCTTTTCTCCGACTCTACACCGGAAGAGGGGCCTTCGGGAAGAGGCGCCACATGGACGGCAACTTTCCCCTTCAGTCCGGGTGGCGCCGAGGAAACGAGGGAAAGGGGATTTTGCCGGCATGTTCGAAGAGCGGACCGGTCAGCCTGTCAGAAGTAGTACCATATGGTGCTGTAATCGGACGCCTGTTCCCCTGCATCCTCCAGACGCTGCATGTATTCCAGCACGGGGACGTCCTGTGCCACGAAGGTCTGGGTCGTGGCGAGCACATTCTTTTCCCATGGATGGAACTCATAGACCCTTGACCCGTCCGGCAGGATGGACAGCAGGTCCCGATGCTGCCGGGCCCGGAGATAGTTCTTCCCAAGCCGCGGGACGTTGAAGACCGCCTCGTCGGTCCGGGCCAGGCCGGGAAGCAGGCGTGCCTCCTCCTTCTGCTCCTGAAGGAGGCGTGCTATCGGAACGCGGTAGGCCCGGGTTTCGTCTTTGCCTTTGGTGTTGAAGGTATAGTAGGGATCGATGCCCGCAAGCCTGAGGGCGCGTCTCAGTGCCGCTGCTTCAAATCGCCGGGAGACGTAGAAGGTGTACACGAGCTGGTTGTAGACGGGGATTCCCCGGCTGCGGAGCCGTTCCACCGCCGCCAGACAGTCATGGGTGAGTTCATATACGTGCTGGACATGTGTCACTACCGCCACCTCTCGGCGTCCCGGCAGCCTGAACGTCCCGAGCAATTCGGCAAGGCGTTCTGTAATCCGCATGGGCATGGTGACCAGTGTTCTGGTCCCGATCCGTATTCGCTCCACCGAGGGGATCTCAGCGACCTGCCGGATAATGGACTCCAGGGCCGCATCGTGCATTCCCAGAGGGTCTCCGCCTGTGATCAGTACCTCGTGCAGGGAGGGATGTTCCCTTATCCAGTCGACGGCTTTCTCGATTTGCTCTTCTCCAGCAAAGGCCCCGCGGGCCATGGCGTCCTCGATTTCCCAGTTGCGCTGGCAGTACACACAGATCTGAGGACAGGTATTGAAGGGCTTCAGGATGCAGATGGCCGGATACCGGCGGGTGACGAGGTCGTGAGGCGAGGTATCCTCCTCCCGCATGAAGTCGAGACACGAACTGTCGCGCCCCCGGAGTTCTGAGATCTTCTCCACATAATCCATGGGGGGGAGGACCTGGGCCCGAATGGCCCTGTCATCACCGGTCCCATGGTCGTCCATGAGCGACAGATAATAGGGGGTGATTCCAAAAGGAAGCCCTCTACGACGCGCCTCCGCCACCGAGTGTCTCTCTTCGTCACTGAGGGCGACCAGTCGCGCGAGGGGCTCGACGTCCCGGACGATATTGCGTATCTGCCACTGCCAGTCCTGCCAGTCGTTTTCCGATGCTCCCAGCGCCGCCAAAACCCTTTCCTTCCGGACGGCACGGCGTTGGACAGCCTCTTGACTCATGCCGGAAACGTACCGGTTCATTCGTCGGTCCACGTCCGCCCAGAGGAGATCGAGTTGGCGCGAACGGGCGACCGCGGCCTCTCTTCCGCTAAGATCCAGCGGGATGAGGTGGATATCCATAAGGGCCTTGCCCGGACCCCTTCCCTGCACTCCAAGGAGGATGTGGAGGAGTTCGGCGTGGAAGGCGGGGGAGAGGTCCGGCCTGGATTTGTTCCAGGCGATGTCCCGGATCGCCCTGGCGACGCTGAAACCTGCCAGGTCGTCTGATCGCTTTCGCAGCACACTCTGCAGGGCGTCGGCACAGTCCCGCACACGGATTATGGAGCCTTCCTCCACCTGGGTGTAGTCATAGAACGCGTCGAACTCCATTTGGTGCGCCAGCTCAGAAAGCCTTTCCCGAAGGGTGTTGAGACTTCGAGCCCTTCTTGCCACGGCAAAAAAGAACGGGACGCTGGCGAGGAGATATTCCTGGGTATAGCGGGATGTGTCCATCTGGCACCTGGCCTTGTCGGTTGCATCGGGCGGTGGTTCCGTATCGGCCCTCCGGGTGCACGCCTCGCCGCATTTCCTCGGAACGCCCGATCCGCACCGGACTCGATTTCCCAAACGCGCAACCCCTTGCGCGACGGCATCGCGCCGGGAATGTTGGATTCGGGGCCACCCTGGGAAAACTCAAGGGTCAGTCGAGGCCGGTCTGACTCATATTCCAGAAGAAGGCCCTGGTGATTTCCCGAACGCGGTATTCCTGTTCGATTGTGAGGTTCAGGAACTCGATCCCGACGCGATATTTCAGCCCCTGTTTCCTGGCCCATCGAACCCGGCCCCTGACCTTTACCGGTGGTTCGCAGGGCAGGGAAAGGGTCAGGGCTGTGGCCGGCTCGAGGGGGCGCATCGTCTCGATCTGAATCCCCCCCATGCTGATATCAACCAGGTGGTCGGTGTAGAGTCGCTCCCCGTCGGAAAAATGGAGCACAACGTTGGCCTCAGCCCGCTCGCTCCGTCTCTTGAGGTATCGTCTTTTCTCTTCCATGCCTGGTCCCGGCGCTCACTTCTCCGGATACTTTATGGTTTCTCGCAATCGGTGCGCGTTGAATATACCCCGTGAGGAAAATTTTGCACACCGTCCGGGAAAACAGGGCCTTTCGTCCTGTTTTCGGGGAGGGTCCATGGGTGCTGGGATAAGAGTGGCGCAAAGAGACGATGTCCTCGGCGGGCCGTGACAGGCTGTGTCAAGGCCCCCCTCAGTTGGCGTTCGGGCGGGAAAAGGGTAGAGTTCCTCCCGATTCGCATCGCGGGTCATGCCTTCTCGATGAGGCCGGGGTCCCGTGATGACGTAAGGACAGCCAAGGGTAAGTGATCACAGGGTTCGGCAGCACCAATGCTGAAACTTCCCGAACTGGAAGCCTTCACAGGGTGCTCCAGGTGCAAGGCGGCGGGCACGCAGACGTACTCCCTGTACTTCAAGTGCCCGCCAACAAAGCAGATGCGGTACCCTGTGAAGGCTTACAGCCAAGGAGCGTACCGTGGCCGACACGACTGAATACAAGGTCGAGGCCTTGCTCAGGCAGGGCCTTTCAAGGAAAGAGATCCGCAGGCGGCTCGATGCCTCTGTGGAACGCGAAAAACTCAATTTTTATCTGAAAAACCTCGCGTACCCGGCAGACCGCGCACGGTATCAGTATTTGAATCTGGTCCTTGTTCTCATCCTCGGATATGTGACGATCAAGAAGCTCTTCTTTGCACTGTCCTTCGGCACTTTCAGCCTGACCACTCTTCTCGCCCTTGTGGTGCCCGCAGTAAACTTCTATATCCTGCGGGAGATACTGCGGTTCCGCAGGCTCGGCTATCTGTTTCTGTTTGTGCTGTCGAGTTTGTCGTTGCTCCATGCGGAGAACAGGGTCTTTCCGGAGGCTGTCCTGGTGCCCGTGATGGTGGTCCTGGCCGGTTTTCTGTACTTCCGTCTGTTCCCCCGGAACGAACGGGCGGACTGAGAGCGGTCCCCACCGGGGCTGTTCCCCGGAACCGATGCCGCGGGTTTCCCCTTCCCGCCGAACCAAGAGAGCCCGGTCCGCGGGTTCACACGCCGCGGCCGGGCCCCTTCGCCCGAGGCTTCGGTCTCTGGCTACTGATAGACTGCCACTTTCACGCCTGTGGGCACCTTGGGTTTTGCGTCATTGACCACGATGGTGACGGTTGCTGTCGCCTCGTGACCCGCCGTGTCGGTGACGGTGAGCACCGCCTCAAAGACGCCGCTGGAGCGGTACTTGTAATTGACCGGCAGTTGCGTGGCGGTTTCGCCGTTACCGAAGTCGAGCAGGTAACCAAGCGGGTCTCCTTCCGGATCCGTCACTGTGGCATCGAAGGTGACGAGCTTCATGGGGTTGTCCAGCACGGTTTGGCTGGCGGAGAAGCTCTCTATCACGGGGGCGCTGTTCGGGGCCATGACTGTGACAAGGGCGGATGTCTCGGCCGTCGCCCCCCGATCGTCCGTGACGGTGAGGACGACCGTATACACGCCGGGAGCGCCGTAGGTATGCAGGACGACATCGCCGCTGGCGCGAGTCCCGTCGCCGAGGTCCCAGGAATAGGAGGAGACGGTTCCGTCCTGGTCATAGGATCCTGTCCCGTCGAATCGGGTGTCGAGTGGCGCCACGCCTTCGGCCGGCTCGGCGGCCATGACAGCCACGGGAGCGATGTTTTCGAGGACCTCGATCACCACCGAGGCCGTGTCCGAGGCTCCGGCCGCGTCGGAGACCGTGAGGGTGGCGGTAAACGTGCCGGGCGTGTTGAAGGTATGCGACGTGACAGGACCGGAGGCCTGTTCTCCGTCCCCGAATGCCCAGTGGTACACGACGATGTCACCCTCGGGGTCCAGGGAGGATGTCCCGTCGAAGGTCACAGGCAGAGGGGCGGTTCCGCGTGCAGGTGCGGCCGAGGTGACCGCACGCGGTGGGAGGTCCAGCCGGGCGTCCGCGACGAAGGTCACCGTGAGCACGGGCCGTTTTGACGCATCCGGGGAATCCGACGACACGAAGGCCCGATTGCTGCCTTCGGATGCCTCGGTGTCCGCGTTGAGCAGAACGCCGAAGTTTTCCGCCGGGGCGGTCACCCAGTGTTGGGCCATGGCGGTGAGATTCCACGTCTTGATGCCCTGCACCGTGTCCACCGCAGTGATATGGCTCGCGGCCTCGATGTCGGCCTGCGCCAGGGGGATGCCCTCGTAGCAGGAGGTGTTCGCGGTCCATTCGTGGACTCCGTCATAGGTGAAGCCGGTACAGAGCGACAGCATGGGATCCACGCCGACGATGCGGTGCGCCGATATGTCATAGAGCGCGTCACCGGACTCGCCGACACTCCCTTCCAGGAACAGACCCACGGTCGCCTCTCTGATCTCGGCGCCGGGCGGTATGGCCGAAAGGTTCCATTTCATGAGAATGGCGTTGGCCGGCTGGTCCGTGGGCCATGTATATGTGACAAGGATTTCGCTCTCGGCCGTGTTTTGGGCGTCCAGCGTGATGGAGGCGTCTTCCGCTGTGCCGGCAATGTGGGCCAGGCTGTTGTCGCCGAAGAGCCACGTGTGAAGATAGCCGGACCTGGCCTCCACGGTAATGTCTGTGGACGCCACAGCCCCCTTGTCATCCGTGACCATGAGGACGACGGTATAGGATCCCGGGTTCTCGAAGATGTGGGTCGCACTGACCCCCTCCGCGGTGGTGCCGTCGCCCAGATCCCATGTATACTCGACGATGGTGCCGTCGGCGTCGGTGGATCCGCCCGCATCCACTGCCAAACTCAGGGGGGCGAAGCCGCTCATCGTGCTGGCGGAGATCCGGGGCACTGGGGGCTGATTCGCGCCCACCTGGATCTGCACCGTTGCGGTGTCTGAGACACCGGCGTTGTCCGTGACGGTGAGGGACACCGTCATGTTTCCCTCGGTGATGTAAGTATGCGAGGACAGAACGCCTGTGTCAGACCCCCCGTCTCCGAACTGCCAGCTGTATCCTGCTATCGTCCCGTCCGGATCAGAGGACGCGCCTGCGTCGAAATGGACAGTCAGCGGGGCCGTGCCGTCCAGGGCACTCACCTGGATTGCTGCGCTGGGAGGGAGATTTGGAAGCGGGAAGTGCTTTGATACCTCGAGGGAGAAGGGGCTTTCCTGTCCGGCCAAGTCCATTGCCTTCACGGCAAAATAGTAGGTGTTGCCTTCGAAGAGGCCGGAAATCTCGCAGCTCAACTGGTCCGGGGAGTCCACCGGTACAGATTCCGTATAGGCGCCGCTCGATGTGCCATAAAAGATCGTGTATCCGGCGATGTCAGGTTCGGGGTTGCGGTCCCAGGAGACGAGAGCCGTGGCGGCCAGGGCGGCCCCTGAGAGCACTATCGGCCACAATATATTTGCCAAGGCGAGAATTATTATTATTAAAAAATTTCGCTCCGGTCGGCCTGACCCCCGGGCGTTTCTCATCCAGGCGGAACCAGCGAACTGACTGAAATCGAACCTTACCGGATAATTGTGCCTGTCCATGATGGGTTACCTCCTGAAAGCGATACCAGCAGACGCTCCATATGGACGGCAAGATTCATACCCGGGCCTTCGTGCCTTGTTGTGATACGTTTTCTTGCCCGATCCGCATCACAGCCAAGGGAGGCCATGCGGCCAGGGCGCACGAGACGTTCGACAGCTGGTGGGTCAGGCGCACATGGCCCTTCAGCCCCATCCCAGCCTGGGCAAAAAAGACTTCCGTGTTATCTGGACCGCATTCCCGGATGTTTCGTGCGCTTCGGAGGACTGCGCGATTGCCTGGGATACGTCCCGGCCCGCAGCCCCTCCTTCGATTTTGACGAGGGCGTGTTGCCCGTGGGGACCGCCTGCCTTTCCGAAACGGCCGTTGACTCCTTGCAGCGCATGGAGGAGATCCAGGCGGAGAGGGGGTGAGAGACGACCCCGGATGTTCCCGGCCGGCGGCGGTCAGCCGGGATACGCTTGCCGTGGATTCACACCTTGACAAGGTGCCGCGGGCAGGTAATAAGGAAGCAGTGCAAAGCCTCGGCACAGAAGGGAATTGAGCAGAGTGCCGTGGAAAGGGGACCGATGGATACAGCTGCAGCCTGCTTCATGATCATCCCGGATGAACGGTGGTCTTGGCGCAGCGTGGGCGTGTGTCCACCCGTTCCGGACTGAGTCTTCAGGCTGGGATTCGAGGCCGTGGACACGCAGATGATGTGTACACGGCCTTTTTTTTCATGGAGGCTTCACCGCCGCGACTTTTCCCGCATGCGCAGGGAGACGCCGGAAGGCCTGGCTGCCGACAGGACCAAGATAATGCTGACGCCGGATCTGACACAGTTCAAGGCGCTCGCCAGGACCGCCAACACCATACCCGTATGGCGGGAGATCCCGGTCGACTTCGATACCCCGGTATCGCTGTTCGCCAAGCTGGGAGACGGCCGTCACGCCTTTCTCCTCGAGAGCTTGGAGGGCGGAGAGAAGTGGGGCAGGTACAGCTTCATCGGGCTGAGGCCTCTGATGGTCTTCGGCTGCCGCTCGCAGGAGTGTTTTACCGAGATTCGGGGAGAGCGCCGGTGTTTCTCCTCCAGTGACCCTATCCAGTTCATGCGGGATCTCATGTCCGGGTTCACTACCGCCCGGGTGCCGGGTCTTCCCAGATTTTACGGGGGGGCCGTGGGGTATCTGGGGTACGACATGGTCCGTTTCATGGAACGTCTGCCTTCGCGGTTGCCCGACACCATGGGGTTTCACGACTCCCTTTTCATGATCCCCCAGCTGCTTCTGGTTTTTGACAATGTGAGACAGAGCCTTCAGATCGTCGCCTGTCTCCAGGTGAACGGGAGCGAAAATCCAGAGACGATCTATCAGCAGGGGGCCCGAACCATCGAAAACATCATCCAGAGGATATGCCGGGGTCTCGATTACCCCAGGCCTCCGGTCAGCCAGGCCCTTCCCACGAGTCTCGCGCCCGAAATCCCCCGGGAGGCTTTCGAAAAGATGGTCCGGCGGGCGAAGGAATACATCGCGGCGGGGGACGCCATCCAGGTGGTGCTGTCCCAACGGTTTTCCGGGAGAAACCTCCTGCCCACGTTTGATATTTACCGGGCCTTGAGGCGGATCAATCCCTCGCCCTATCTCTATTACCTGCGCCTTGACGACGAGGTGCTCATCGGGTCCTCTCCGGAAATTCTGGTGCGCCTGACCGACGACAGGATCGAACTCAGGCCCATCGCCGGCACCAGGCCCCGGGGTCGAGACCGGGAGGCGGATCTGCGCCTCGAAGCCGATCTGCTCGCCGATCCGAAAGAGCGGGCGGAACATCTGATGCTCGTCGATCTGGGGCGCAACGACGTGGGCAGAGTTGCGGGTATGGGGACCGTTCAGGTGGAGGATTTCATGGCCGTGGAGCGGTATTCCCACGTCATGCACATCGTCACCGGGGTGACCGGCAGGCTGGCCGGCGGCAAGGACATGTTCGATGTTCTCAGTGCCTGTTTCCCCGCCGGTACGGTGAGCGGGGCGCCGAAGATCCGGGCTATGGAGATCATCGAGGAACTCGAACATGCCCGCAGGGGCCCTTATGCCGGAGCCGTCGGGTATTTTGGTTTTTCCGGCAACATGGACCTGGCGATCACCATCCGGACCCTGTGCCAGAAGCGGGATATGCTGTATCTCCAGGCGGGGGCGGGGATCGTGGCCGATTCCGACCCGGCCCGGGAGTGGGACGAGACCATCAACAAGGGGCGCGCCCTCATGCGGGCCGTACACTTAGCCCAGGAGGAATCATGAGCGCCTCGGGGACCGGCCTGAGACAGAAGGGGCACTGGAGCCGGCTCGGATTCCGTCGCTTCGGTTGGGCCTTGGTTCCCGTGGCGGCGCTCTGGATCCAGGGGTGCAGTCTGGTGACGGCCCCGGTGGAAACCGCCGTTGAGGTCACCGGTACGATCGTATCTACGGCGGTCAAGGTGGTGACGGCGCCCGTGCGGCGTGCGGCGGATGCCCTGGGGGGGGATTCCGATGAGTAGGGGCCGTCCGGTGGTAAGCCTTCACAGGGCGCCGCATCTGCCTTGTCGGCGGGCACTTGGAGTACAGGGAGTACGCCTGCACGCCAGCCGCCTCGCATCTGCAGCACCCTGTGAAGGCTTCCCGTTCGGGAAGGCGCAGCATCGGGGCTGTTCCGAATCCCTTGATCAGGTGCGTTTGGTCTCTCCACGGGTGGGATTACCCGTTCCTGGAGGCGGCTGATGCAGTGCGTCGTTATAGACAACTACGATTCCTTCACCTACAATCTCGTCCAGGCCCTGGGTGCTTTGGGCGCCGACCTTCGCGTCGTCAGGAACGATGAGGCGACGCCCGAAGAGATAGCCGCCTGGAGTCCAAGCCGCCTTCTGATATCCCCCGGACCCTGCACTCCCAGCGAGGCGGGCATCTCTGTTGCCGCCATCCGCCATTTCGCCGGAAAGATACCCATCCTCGGGGTCTGCCTGGGGCACCAGGCGATGGCCGTGGCCTTCGGAGGCCGAGTGGTGAGGGCGGGGCGGCTCATGCATGGCAAGACCTCCATGATACGTCACGATGGCCGGGGCGTGTTCCGTGGACTCTCTAACCCCTTCGAGGCCATGCGGTACCATTCGCTCCTGGTGGACGCCGCCTCTCTGCCGGAGTGCCTCGAGGTGAGCGCGTGGTCGGAGCAGGATGAGTTGATGGGCATGCGCCACAGGGATCTCCCGGTGGAAGGGGTCCAGTTTCATCCGGAATCCATCATGACCCCCGAGGGAGGGACACTCCTCAAAAATTTTCTGGAGATGTAGTCTCATGGAACCGATGCGAATGGCCATCGCCAAGGTCGCCGCCCGGGTGAATCTCACCGGAGAGGAGATCTCCATGGCGATGGAAGAGATTATGGAGGGTGGCGCCACACCGGCCCAGATCGGGGCCTTCCTGATGGGCCTCAGGATGAAGGGCGAGACCGTGGATGAAATTGCGGGCGCCGCCCGGGTCATGAGGAGCAAGGCCCTTCGGGTTGAGGTGGACATGGCTCCCTGGGAGCCGTTAGTGGACACCTGCGGGACTGGAGGATCGGGAACTTACACATTCAATGTTTCCACTACCGGGGCGTTCGTGGTGGCCGGTGCCGGCATAAAAGTCGCCAAACACGGCAACCGCGCTGTTTCGAGCAGGTCCGGGAGCGCCGACGTGCTGGAGGCACTGGGGGTCAACCTGGCGCTGACTCCCCGGGATGTGGCCAGGGCTGTTCGTGACGTCGGCATCGGTTTTCTCTTCGCACCCGCTCTGCATCCGGCCATGAAGCACGCCATCGGACCGAGGCGGGAGATCGGGTTGCGGACCATCTTCAACGTGCTCGGGCCCCTTACGAATCCCGCAGGCGCCACGGTTCAGGTCCTTGGGGTATACGATCCCGCCCTCACCGGACCTCTAGCGGAGGTGCTGGGGAGGCTGGGGAGCCGCCGGGCCTGGGTGGTTCACGGCGAGGGCGGTCTCGACGAACTGAGCCTTCTCGGGACGAGCGCCGTGGCCGAGTGGGACGGCGAAACCGTCAGGGAGTTCCGCGTCGCTCCGGGCGATGTCGGCCTCGCACCCTGCACCATGGACGCATTGAGGGGCGGCGACGCGGGTGAAAACGCCCGCATCGTGGAGCGGCTGCTCTCAGGGGAGCCGGGTCCGAAGCGGGACATGGTCCTCCTGAACGCCGGCGCGGCCATTTTTCTCGCCGGAGGGGCCGAGTCGCTCGGGGAAGGGGTGCGGAGGGCCGCCGAGGCCATCGATTCCGGTGCGGCGCTGGAGCGGCTCCGGGCGCTGATCCGTTTTTCCCGTTCCGCATGACCCGGACCCTGTGTTCGTCCGGAGGCTTGGAGGGGAGTGGCTTCTGATGGGCGTGCTTGAGACCATCCTGGCACGGAAGAGGCAGGAAGTGGCCGCAATACGGCGGGGAGGGGGGCCGCGGGTTCCGGGTGACGAGATCGCCCCTGTCCGGGGCTTCAGGCGCACCCTGGTGGAAGATCCCGGCGTCTCCGTGATCGCCGAGGTCAAGAAGGCATCTCCCTCCAAGGGTCTCCTCTGCCCGGATTTCGATCCGGTGGTCCTGGCCGGGGATTATGTCGCCGGAGGGGCGAAAGCTGTGTCGGTCCTCACGGATGAGACCTTTTTTCAGGGGAGTCTGGAGTTTCTGCCAAGGATACGGAGGGAGATCACCCTCCCGCTCCTGCGGAAGGACTTCATCATCGACCACGTTCAGGTGGAGGAGTCCGCGGCGTGGGGGGCGGACGGAATCCTGCTCATCGTGGCCGCCCTGGACCCGAGCCAACTCGTGGAGCTGATGGCGCACGCAAGAGAACGGGGTCTCGACTGCCTGGTCGAGGTCCACGACGAAGGGGAAATGGAACAGGCCTGGAAGGCCGGTGCGGATTTGATCGGGGTGAACAACCGCGACTTGAGGGATTTCACCGTATCGCTCGAGACTACCCTGAGGGTGAAGAGGGCGGCCGGCCATTCCGTCCCCCTGGTGAGCGAGAGCGGCATCTCGGGCCCCGATGCGATGAGGACACTCCGCGAGGTCGGCGTGACCGCGGCCCTGATCGGGGAAGGCCTGGTGAAGGCCAGGGATCGGAGGGCGCATCTCGCCGCGCTCGTCGGCGCCGGGAGGCCGTGATCTCGTGGTGCGCATCAAGGTCTGCGGGGTCACGGATCCGGGACAGGCGGTGCAGATCGCCGGGCTGGGGGTTCACGCCGTGGGGCTTGTTTTTGCGAAGAGCCCGAGGCGCGTGGATTTCGAGACCGGCCGCCGCATCGTTGCCGTGTTGCCCCCCATGATCCAGGCCGTGGGGGTGTTCGTGAACGAAGCGCCGGACCGGATCCGCGAGGCCGTGGCGTACTGCGGCCTGGATCTCGTTCAGCTCCACGGCGAAGAGCCGCCGGAGATGTGCAGGTCCCTTGGGCCCCGTGTGATGAAGGCCTGGCGGATCCGGGAGCTGGCGGACGTGGACGGCCTGCTTCCGTATCAGGACTGGGTCCGGGGTTTTCTCCTCGACGCCTGGTCGCCCGGGGTCCACGGGGGCACCGGGGAGACCTTCGACTGGTCCATCGCCGTTGAGGCGAAACGGCGTCTGTCGAGGCCGATCATCCTGGCCGGCGGGCTCAATCCTGCCAACGTCCGGGAGGCCGTGGCCCGGGTCGCCCCGTGGGGCGTGGACGTGAGTTCCGGTGTGGAGGTGTGTCCCGGCGTGAAGGATCTCTGGGCGGTGAAGCAATTGTGCATGGAGCTGGCCGGGGGGGCCGGGTCCGACCCCATGGGGCCTGATGACTACGAGAACAAGGGGAAAGGCAACGATGTGCTCTGTTGAGACAAAGACGATGACACGCTTCATCGCCCCTCCGGTGGCCGGAGACACCCGCACGGCGGCTCAGTCGGTCCGGGTCGATCAGAAGGGGCATTTCGGCGTCTACGGCGGCCGCTTCGTGCCGGAGACCCTGATGCCTGCCTTGACGGAGCTGGCAAAGGCGTACCGGGAGGCCCGGAGGGATCCGGCCTTTTCCAGGGAGCTGAAAGAGATGCTCAGGGAGTATGTGGGCCGGCCCACGCCGCTCTACGAGGCAAGGCGCTTGGGGGAAAGGCTGGGCGGGATCCGGCTCTTTCTCAAACGGGAGGATCTGACCCACACAGGGGCCCACAAGATCAACAATACGGTAGGCCAGGTCCTCCTGGCCAAGCGCATGGGAAAGACCAGAGTCATTGCCGAGACCGGGGCCGGGCAGCATGGTGTGGCCACCGCCACGGCGGCCGCCCTTCTGGGGCTCCGGTGCGAGGTGTACATGGGGCGCAAGGACACCGTCCGGCAGGCCATGAACGTCTTCCGCATGGAGCTTGCCGGGACCCGTGTGGTGCCTGTGGATTCGGGCACAAAGACATTGAAGGACGCCGTGAACGAGGCACTGCGGGACTGGGTCACGAATGTGGGGCACACTCATTATGTTCTGGGATCCGTTGCCGGCCCCCACCCGTATCCCGTGATGGTGCGCGACTTCCAGAGCGTGATCGGCAGGGAGACCCGCCGGCAGTTGAATCGGCGTACCGGCCGCCTCCCGGATCTGGTGATGGCCTGCGTCGGGGGAGGGAGCAACGCCATGGGCATCTTCGCCCCCTTTGTGAAGGAGAGACAGGTGCGGCTGATCGGCGTTGAGGCCGCGGGGGAAGGACTCCACACCGAACACCACTCCGCCACTCTTACTGTCGGGACCCCTGGCGTGCTGCACGGCGCCATGAGCTATCTGCTGCAGGACAGGTGGGGTCAGATCAAGGGGGCCCACTCCGTCGCCCCGGGGCTCGACTATCCTGGAGTCGGACCGGAGCACAGCGCGTTGAAGGATGCCGGCCGGGTGGAATACGCCGCCGTGGACGACGAGAAGGCCCTGGCCGCCTTCCGGCTCCTGTCCGAAACCGAGGGCATCATACCGGCCTTGGAGAGCGCCCATGCCGTGGCCTATCTCGAGGAGATCGCCCCGAGTCTCCAGGCCGGAACGGTGGTGGTGGTGAATGTGTCGGGCAGGGGCGACAAGGACGTCGCCACCGTGGCCGAGATCTTCAGGGGGAGGGCCGGGAAGTGAACCGCATAGACAGGCTATTTGCCGATCTGAGAAAGCGCGGCGAGGCGGCCCTCATCCCCTTTGTCACTGCGGGCGACCCCGATCTCGCCACGACAGAGGCCCTGATTCTGGAGATGGAGCGCCGGGGCGCCGATCTCATAGAACTCGGGCTTCCCTTCTCGGATCCCCTGGCGGACGGGCCCACCATACAGGCGGCGAGCCTGAGGGCCCTTCGCCGCGGCGTGAACGCGACGAATGTCCTTGATTTGGTCAGCCGGGTCCGCAGGCGGACCCGGATCCCCCTGGTTCTGATGGGCTACTACAACCCTCTCCTGCAGTACGGTTTGCCCCGCTTTGCCGCAGACGCGGCGGAGGCCGGTCTCGACGGCACCATCATCCCGGACCTCCCTCTTGAAGAGGCGGGGGACTGGATGCGCGAGGCCCGGGGGAAGGACATTGCCAACATCCTCCTCGTGGCACCGACCACCCCGCCTGACCGGGCCCGGAGGATCGCCCGGGCAAGCCGGGGTTTTCTGTATTATGTGTCGGTCACCGGGATTACCGGGGCAAGGAACGATCTCCCCGCAGATCTGGCCCGGGGGATCCGTTCTGTGCGAAGTCTCTGCCCCCGGCCCGTTGCTGTGGGATTCGGCATTTCCACCCCGCAGCAGGTCTCTATGCTCGCAAAGACGGCAGACGGAGTCATCGTGGGGAGCGCCATAGTCAGGCTCATCGAGGCCAACACCGAGGAAAGGGAGGGGGAACTTGTCCCGGGCATCGACCTCGTGCAACAGGTGGGAGAGTTCGTGGGCGCGTTGAAGAAGGCCGCCGGGGGCTGACAGCCCGTTGGGCCAAGGCGGCGGCCTTGCAAGTGGGGCCGGATGCCCACCGATTCCACCGAAACGCAACCCGTGTCCTTAGCGGGAGGGTTGGGGGCCCGTCCGTTTCACCGGCTTCATCCATTCGTCCAAGTGCACCTCGGCCGGTGGCGCACCGTATCAAGGTGGCATGGCCGCCCCTGCCATGCTACAGTAAATAGGTCCGCCTGCCGACACAATCAGCACACAATTTCAATGCAAGGGAGTATTCATGGACCTGAGAAATTTCGATACGTCCCAGTTTGGCCGCATGAAACCGCCGCCTATGCCGCTTCGTTCCATGGCTGCGATGGCGGGCATCGTTTTGGCCGCAGTCTTTGTTTGGAATATGTGGTTTACCGTCGAGCCCGAAGAGGTCGGAGTGGTTACCCGGTTCGGCCGGTACGTCAGAGAGGCACAGCCCGGTCTTAACTTCAAGTTGCCCGACCCGCTGGAACGGGTCGTCAAGGTCCCTGTCCAGATGCAGCTCAAGGAGGAATTCGGTTTCCGGACCGAGGGAGTCGGGATTCCATCGCGTTACAGTGGCGGCAGCTTCGAGGATGAATCCCTGATGCTCACCGGCGACCTGAACGTGGCTGTTGTTGAATGGATTGCCCAGTACCGCGTGAGCGATCCCTACAAGTTTCTCTTCAAGGTCCGGAACGTCAACACGACCTTCAGGGACATGAACGAGACCGTCATGCGGGAGGTTGTTGGAGACCGCACAGTGAACGAGATACTCACCGTGGGACGGCAGAGGATCGCCGAGGATGTCAAAGTCAGGTTGCAGCTCCTGTGCGACCAGTATGAAAACGGGATCACCGTGGATCAGATCGTGCTGCAGGACGTCAATCCCCCCGATGCGGTGAAACCCTCGTTCAACGAGGTGAACCAGGCCCAACAGGAAAAAGAGAAGATGATCAACGAGGCCAGGGCCGAGTACAACAGGGTCATACCCAAGGCCCGGGGCCAGGCCCTGCAGATGATCCAGCAGGCCGAGGGCTACGCCACGGAACGGACAAATCGGGCTCAGGGGGATGCCAAATTCTTCGAATCCATCCTCGCAGCGTACAAGCGTGCGCCCGAGGTCACCAGGCAGCGGATGTATCTGGAGACCATGGAGGCGATCTATCCCGAGGTGGAGCGCAAGGTGCTCATCGACGACAGGCTCAAGAGTATCCTCCCGCTCCTTTCCCTCGGCACGGAGGTGAATCGATGAAATCGATCTCTACAATCGCCGCCCTGATCCTCCTTGCTGTTTTTGTGACCCTGGGAGGCATGTTTTATGTTGTCGACGAGACCCGGCAGGTTGTGATCACCCAGTTCGGGAAACCTGTGGGGGGTCCGGTCGTCACCCCGGGCCTCCACTGGAAGCTGCCCTTCATCCAGGACGCCAACTATTTCGACAAGCGTTTTCTGGCCTGGGACGGGACGCCGACCCAGATCCCCACCAAGGACAAGCGCTTCCTTATGCTCGACACTTACGCCCGCTGGCGCATCGCCGACCCTCTCCTCTTTTTTCAGCGCCTCCGCGACGAACGCCGTGCCCGCTCCCGGCTCGATGACATCCTGGACGGTGAGGCCCGCAACACCATAGCGAAACACAAGCTCATCGAGCTGGTGCGGAGTTCGGATCCGGAGGAATCCGCCCTCGAACAGGAGCCCGGTGACGTGAGGGAGCTCACTCAGCTCGAGCCCATTCAGTTCGGTAGGGGCCGTCTCGCCGCGGAGGTCCTCCAGGCTGCGTCGTCCAGGGTCGCGGACCTGGGTATAGAGATACTGGATTTCAGATTCAAGCGAATCAATTACGTGGAGGATGTGCGCAAGGAGGTCTATGCCAGGATGATCTCCGAGCGGAAACGGATTGCCGAACAGTACCGCTCCGAGGGCGCCGGAGAGGCCGCCCGGATCGAAGGGGAGAAGGAACGGGAACTCAGGGTCATCACGTCCGAAGCATATCGCAAGAGCCAGGAAATTCGAGGCAGAGCGGATGCCGAGGCGGCGGACGTCTATGCAGCTGCCTATTCCAAGGACTCTGAGTTTTACCGCTTTCTCCGGACGATGGAGAGCTATGGCAGGACCCTGGACGAGAATACCACCCTGATCCTTTCCACAGACGGGGAGTTTCTGCGGTACCTGCTGCGTCCCGAGTAGGGCCGGCCCGGAACATGGGGCCTCGGGAGAGGCGTCCTCCTGCCGGCTTGTCGTTGTGAGGGGCCGCCGGTCCTGTACAGGGCCGCATTTGTGAAGCGGCCGTGCTCGGCTGCAGAGGCAGGGCATTCTTCCGGGAAAGGGAGTGAAGGCCGGCCTTCAGCCTTCCGGTCGGGATTTGCTCTACCGGCAGGACGGCGGACCTGAGAAGCATCCTCTGCACGGTTCTCGTGTCGGCCCGTCAGGCGACGGCTGTGCCGATCATCACGCATCCCATGGCGAAGAGTATGAGGAGGACTCCCCGGATATAGATTTCCCGCCCGAGCCTTCCGTAGAGCAACGAGCCTGCCCAGGTTCCCAGCAGGACCGCCCCTATCGATACGGAGAGATGATGCAGGACCTGTGTGGTGATCAGGCCCATGATCGCATGGGCCGTCGCCGTCAGGATCCCTGTGATCAAGAAAAACCCTGAAAGGGTAGCTTTTATGCCGTCCTTGGACCAGCCCGTGAGCGTCGTGTATATGATGGCCGGAGGCCCTCCGGCGCTGAACGCGGCACCTATTGCCCCGGTGGCGAAGCCGGCGAGCAGGGACCATGCCCGGTGCATGCCTATGGGCCGCGGTCTGGCACACAGGCGATACAGCGCGTAGGCAACGAGCATGGTTCCGAGGAGGATCTTCACGGTGTCGTTGTCCGCCCTCTTGAGAAAGGCGGTCCCGGCGAAGATTCCGGGGATGCAGCCGGCGAACAGGGGCTGTATTTTTTTCCAGTCCATATGGTGCTTGAGCTGCATGGAGAGGAAGGCGGTGATGGCAAGGCCGTTCAGTATGCACAGGGGAACCGATGTCCTGGCGTCCAGAAAGAAGAGGAGGAGCGGCATGGCCACCAGGGCGGAGCCGAAGCCCGTCACGCCTTGGACAAGACCCGCAAGAAAGAAGATCGGCACAAGGAGGATGGGGGTATTCATGGGGCGCATTTTCCCCCCATTCCCCTCAGGATGCAAAGAGAAATGTTCGGGCTGCAAAAACTATTGAAAGCTGATGCCGCTCAAAATGCCTCAGACCTCCCTGGGGCAGACAGGTGCAAGGCGCGAGATTTCGGAGAATTGAGCGTACCTGGCGTACGCTGCCATGACAAGGAAATCGAAACAACGCCATATGGGTATTTTCAGCGGCATCAAACGAATGATCTTACCCGGAAGCCGGCGAGATCACGGGTCCGTGATGAAGGGCAGAAGCCGTCCCTGGTGGCGCTCCCCATTCATGCCCGATGCCCCGCTCATCTCACGGAATAGGTCACCGTGGCGCTGCCCGTCCGCCCTCCGAGATCGGTCGCAGACAGCTCCACGGTATGAGTCCCGGGGGGGAGGATAATGCCCGGTATGGCGATGGTAATGCTCGTCTCGTCCATCCCGACTATGGAGGCGATAAGGGCGTCCAGGACCGCGGCCGTGACGTCGATCCCATTGTAGATGAAATGGAAATCGGTAAGACTTGATATCCCCTGAGGCATGGTGAGGGTGAAGGCGAGGGTGAAGGGGGCCCGCCCGACTTCACCCGGGAGGGGAGTCAGGTCGAAAACGGGAACGCCGGTTGCGGTGATCCGCACGATCTGTCCGGATACGCCGTCCGCTATCAGCATGTCGTTTCCGTAGATACCGCCTTCGGCGAAGTGGATCTCGACAGGTCCGTCGAGGCCGGACACAAAGCCGGTGACGGTTCCAGCCGGCGAAATCCTAAGGATCTCTCCAGTGGTCTTGTCGCTGACGTAGAGATATTCCCCGAATGGGGTGTTGTTGCCGAAGGCCAGGCCTATGGGGCGCGTGAGGCCGGTTACAAAGACTTCGGATCCTCCGTCTGGGCGTATTCTCACAATTTGACCGTCGTCGGTGCTGGTGACATAGAGATACTCTCCAAAGGCCCCGCCGGGGCTGAAGGCCAGGACGCTCGGCCGGTCGAGGTTCGTGGCGAAGTCCGAAACGGCCCCCGCAGGGGAGACCCTGACGATTTTGTTGGCATTGGCGGATGCCACGTACATGTCGTTACCGAAGCCGGGGCCTTTTCCCCAGGCCATGTCGAGGGGAGAATCGATTCCTCCGGCGAATACGGTCTTGGATCCGTCGGGGTGGATACGCACTATGTCTCCGTCCCTGCTGTAAGACTCGCTCGCATACAGGTGATTTCCGTAGGCCCCCCGTCCGAAGAGGATGGCCACGGCGTAGGCGACGTTGCTAGCAAGCGTGGTTTTCACGCCGGCCGGATCGATTCGGCTCACAGCGTCTGCGTCATATTCCGTCACGAAAAGGTTGGGCCCGTAGACCCCGCCTGGCTGAAAAAAGGTGATGTCCTGGGGGTTTGCAAGATCTGTTGTCAGAATGCTCGGCTGAAAATTTGGTTCCGTGACTGTGATCTGCGCCTCCGCAAAAACAGAGCCAAATGTCGCGAGAAAAATACCGAAAAGGATTCTCATTGCTGGATGTTTCATCATTTTTCGACCCTCCACTGCGCCCATGAAAGGAATTCCCGCGCTGCCACTGGTGCTCATCAGATCGGGCTTTTCAGTCTCATCGGCCCGGACACGGCACTCCTGAAATGAAAGCTGGCGACGGGCAGTGTACCACTACGCCTGTGTGGCACCCCTGTTGATCTTTCAACCACTCCAAACTGCCGGTTTTCTGGCTGCGGCATTGCGGTGGGAAGGGAAAAAAAATTCTCTCCGTGGAATTTTTTTTACCTTCCGGATTTTTTGATCAAAAAATCATTCAGCCAGGGGTATTTACCCGCATTTCTGCAGAAATGTTGAGGCATGGGAGTTGCTCTACTAAAAATCTTCAGAATAAAAAGGACGGGGGGCATGAAACAAATGAGAAGGACTGCATTTTTAATTGGTATCTTTATCGGGCTACTGGCATGTCCCGGATTGGCTCAGGCGCTCACGATTACAGAGGTTGGGTTTGTGGACAGATTGATGGCCGCAACCTCGCAACTTGGTTCTGAAACAGCTGAAACGGAATGGGCGGCAGACCAAGTTGGCGATGTTGTGCTTCTCGAAAAAATTGAATTCGACTATGATACGGACGATAATGGCGAGGATGACGATCCTTCTCCTTGGATAAGTGTGGATTCATATCCCACTATCTGGGCATTGGATCTACTCTCAGACAATCCGGATTATTTTCTCATTAAGACCGGTGCAATTTCTGAAGATAAAAATGAGGATTTAGATTATAGGGTATTTCTGTTTAATAACCTGGCGTTAATGTCTTGGGCGGTCATTGACCTTCGTGACATTTCAGCATTTTTCGCCAGTGAAGGATGTGCTGAAATTTCGGCGATAGACATTTATAAAGTCAGTCACCTCGATAAATTTTCCAGCGTACCTGTTCCCGAGCCGGCGACCATCGTCCTCGTCGGCGGTGGTTTGATGGGTTTGGCTGCGGTTTCCCGAAAGTTCAGGCAGAAAAGCTGACAAGCCGTATTTGATATTGCTTGCTCGGGAAAAGAGGGGCTCGCCTGGCGTGGCGGAGGTCCTCTTTTCTTTTGTCGTCTCCATGAGACGACCCCCCCCCCCCCAAAAAAAAAAGGCTGGAGACGGGGTGAACAAGATATGATCACGTTGTTTTTTCTCGTAATTACTCTTTCTGCCAAGATAGCAAATGCACTTCTCATTGATTTTGAATAATTAGGTCTCAACTGGGATATCATATCAGTAATCTGAGCGGTTTATTTTGATAATGCCATGGCGGCTCATGGCAGTTACGGTTTTATTGGTGGTGGTTTGATGGCCGAAGATGATAATACCTATATTACACATCTAGGTTGGGTATCCTTACCGGAAAGTGTTAAGGCGATTGGCATCTTTTTTTCTACATCAGTGATAAGCTTGAAGTTCGATGTCGCGTATATCGATGAAGCGCTTCCGCATACTATAGAGCGTTTGGCAGCTACAGCTTTTGGCGCTTCGTTTTCTTTACTTAGTAGTATTGCCTTTGATTCTTCTATGATTGGTAATTGAAATGGAATTTTCACTCATTTTGATTTCGGATTATTGAGAGGGATTTCCGCGTTGAGCTTGAGGCTCTACAATACAGGGACTGTTCCAGACGCCACTGCTTACGGTTTGGGTCTGGACAATCTTCAATTTGATGTATCATCAATCCCATGCTGCCCTACGCCCGTCCCCGAGCCGTGCACGTTCCTCTTGTTTGGCAGCGGGTTAGTTGGGCTTGTCCGTTGAGGATCAGGGGAAAAATCGCGAAAATGTGATTTTGGAGTTTCCGTCTTCATGCCGGATTCTGGATGGTGAGGGTTGATCGCGGGGTCATGCACATCGGATCGATTTTCGAGGGAGGCTGTAAGCAGAGATCGAGAACGCGGACGACGTCCAATCCGATAGGCGCAAGCGTCTTCAAATGGAGGAATATTATCGAACAGGCGGCCCCTACGGGCCCGCCTGTTTTTTTGTAACTGATCACAGGGTTCGGCACAGCCCCAATGCTGCAACTCCCCGCACTGGAGGCCTTCACAGGGTGCTGCAGATGGAAGGCGGCGGGCACGCAGACGTACTCCCTGTACTTTTAGTTCGCCAACAAAGCAGATGCGGTACCCAGTGACGGCTTACCTCTGAAGATCGCTTTTCGCGCCTGTCAGCCCGCGAGCAGGAGGATCCAGACGCAGACGACCAAATAGAGAAATCCCATCACGGACCAGCGGCTCAGCACCCTTTCCGCGGTGTCGAGCCGCTGGCTGAGGGCCGATGCCGGGGAGAGGGAACAGCATCGGTGGAACGCTTTCGAGGCGAACACACGCCGCCCCTGCTCCATGGTCTTTGTGACGAATGCCAGAACGGTCATGAACGCACCGGCCAGTCCCCGGAGGAGGGCATCGAAATCGGGAAGAGACGGGCATCGGCCCTGGATCTGCGGGCCTGTTCGAAACCATCCAAGGGCAAGGAGGGCACCGAGCGCCGCCGGCCAGAGCGAGTCCGCCAGTGCGCCGGGCTGGAGGGCCCGGCCCATCAAGCCGTGTGCGGCAGGCCAGAGCCAGAGCGCGGAAGCGACCGCGGCCACACTCACGGCCCAGACCCACCGGCCGGCATCCTGCTGGCCGGCTTGGGAATGACCCCTGTGCCGCCAGAGAAGACGCGTGCAGTGGAGCATCAGCATGGCCGTTCCGGCCGAGCTGGCAGGCAGGAAGACCGTGCCGAACAAAGGCCACGGGTCACCTCCGGCCGCGGCAAGCCCCTTTACGCCGGTCTTGACGATGGCGCCGCTGGTCAGGGGGAAGCCGGCGAGCGACAGGGAGGGCAGGAGGAGACCGGCCAGGAGCAGGGGGCGGGGAATTCTGCCGCCCCGGTCAATCATGTCGTATCCCAGGAAGAGGCTGGTTTTTGCCAGCGAATGGTGCACGGCGTACAGGATGAGAAGGGTTGCGGCATACCGGCCTTTTTCGGGTGAGAGCAGGCCGAAGCCGGCAACGGTGGTCATCAGACCCATCTGGCTGATGCTCGACGACGCGAATGCCCGCCCGATTTTGTTCTGAAAGATGCCGTAGGCGACGCCGCAGACCGTTGCCGCTGCCCCCATGGCGATGAAGAGGAACGCCCCAGCCGGCATCACGACTTGGCCGAAGGGGAAAAATCGCAGCCACCCGAGGATCCCGGCGTTCACCATGGCGCCGGCCAGGGCCGCGGCGGCGGGAATGGGCGCCTGCTGGTAGGCGAGCACCATCCATGCCTGGAAGGGCAGGGCCCCGATCTTGATACCGAACGTAATGAACAAAAGGAGGACCACGGCCATGGAGAAGGCGCCGGGCGGGATGTCTCCGAAGGACGCGGTCTGACCCCTGGCGGTCAGGATAACCAGGGCGGCGAACATGGCCAGTTCTGAGACGATGACCAGCGCCAGGTAGACGCGCCCGGCCTTGTATGCCGCATCCGTGCGGTGATGGCAGATCAGGCCGTAGACGCTGAAGCTCATGATCGCGAAGAAGAGATAGTAGCCAAGCACGTCTCCAGCAAGGATCAGGCCCAGATTCCCTGTCATGGAGGCGGAAAAATAGGCTGCAAAGCGGAAGCGCCGGGAAGCCCTACGGAATCTGTCCCTGCCCGAGATGGACGCCAGCAGCCAGACGCAGGCAGTCAAAACCAGGAAGGTCCTTCCAGTGGGATCAAGCCCCATGCTGCTTCCCAGAAAGAACCAGGGTACCCGGACCACGATGTCCCCGGGAATGAACAGGCCGGCGAGGAGGGCGGGCAGGGGGGCCCAAGGCAGGAGCCTATACGCCCTTTCCCGGGTGGAGAGGAAGAGACAGCCGAAGGTCACGAGCAGGGGAACGCCCGGGACCAGGGACAGGACGATGCCGTTCATGAGGTGAAGGATGCCGTGCGCGGTCATCGGCGGCTGTACTCCTCCACGAGAAATTTCACCCACGCCAGGGGACTCACCTGGGCGTTCGCCACAATACCGGCCAGGAGAACGGAGAGGGCCGTGATCAGGGTGGGGACAAGCAGCATCCAGTGGGTTTCAAGGCTCCCGAATCTTTTTTCTTCGGGCCATGGGCCTTTCCGTTCGCCGAACCACGCGGTGATGACGATGGGCAGGAAGTAGGCTGCGTTGAGGAGGCTGCTGACGATCATTATCCAGAGAACCCACCAGTTCCGCGCATCGATTCCGCCCAGGCACAGGTACCATTTGCTGACAAACCCGGCGGTGGGGGGGATGCCGATCATCCCGAGGGCGCCGACGGTGAAGGCCGCCATGGTGAGCGGCAGGCGGCGGCCCACGCCGGCCATTTCGCTGATCCGGTGAATTCCCAGTGTTTCTGCGATGTTGCCGGCGCAGAAGAACAGGGTGCCCTTCATGAGCCCCTGGTGGATGAGATGCACCAGGCCGCCCGTGAGCGCCAAGGGGTGGTCGGCGAGGCTGATGCCGAGTGAGATGTAGGATACTTGGCTGACCGTGGAGTAGGCCAGCCGGCGCTTCAGGTTGTCCTGCTGCAGCGCCTTGAGCGAGCCCCAGAGAACCGTGACGGAGGAGATGAGGGTGAGCCACGGAAGGAGACCGAGCTGAAGCATACCCTTGACGCCGTAAACGTCGAGCACGACACGGGTGATCCCGAAGGCGCCGGCTTTGACCACAGCGACGGCATGCAGGAGCGTGCTAACCGGGGCAGGGGCTATCATGGCCTGGGGTAGCCATCCGTGGAGGGGCACCAGGGCCGCTTTGACCCCCACCCCGAAGATCAGCAGGAAGAATATGGCGCGAAGGGCCGGGGCCTGTTCCTGCAGCAGGCGGGGCGCGAGCCCCCCGGCGGTGAAATCCGCCGGCCCGGCCAAGGTATGCAGCCAGATGACGGCGAAGAGGAAAACCCCGCCCCCGCCGAAGGCATAGACGAGGTAGTGCCGGCCAGCCTCCAGGGCCTGCGGGGTCCCTCGGTGAACGATGAGGGGGTAGGTGGCCAGGGTCAACATCTCGTAGAAGAGGAGGAAGGTGATCAGGTTGCCGGCCATGGCGATACCGATGGTTACAGTCACGCAGAGGCTGAAATAGCCGAAGAAATGACTGCGGTTCGGAGATCCCTCCAGATATCCAACGGCGTAAATTGTGGTCAGGAGCCAGAGGGCGCTCGACAGGGTGGCGAAGAGGGCGGAAAGAGGATCGGCGCTGAGGAACATGACTACCCCTTCCATGAGCTCGAGCCGCATCTCGAAGTCATGGCCGAAATAGATCGCGGTGTCCAGGATGAAAATGAGGATCATCTTGAGACCGGCGCCGAACAGGTTGAGGCCTGTCCGCAGGGCGGTGCTCTCTTCCGGGAGTGTGAAGATGACGACCCCGGGGAGAAAGGAACTCATGAGAATGGCGACGATCAGCAAATCGTGCCAGGTCATGGCATCGCTCCTGCGGCGGAGGGGACGGAAGCGCTGCCGATATCGAGAAGCTGCAGGGGATAGGGGGCGGCAAGTCCCAGAAGCAGGGAGATCACCGCCAGAACGAGGGCCGGCCATTCCAGCAGCGCGGAGCTGAACCGGCGTTCGACCGCCTGGGTGTCCTGAGGGATGAGGAAGAGCTGCGAGACCACCTTGAACACATATGCCGCCGCCAGGAGGCTCCCTGCCAGCAGGACCAGGGCCAGGGGCCATCGGTCCGAGGACAGGGCTGCCATGAGCATCATCCACTTGGCGACGAATCCGCCGGAAGGCGGCAGCCCCATGATGTTCACGCCGGCCGCGGCATAGGCGAAGGCCGTGACCGGAAGGCTGGCCCTGATCCCGGCCAGTTCTCCGATCCGATCATGTCCGGTATGGAGAAGGATGGTGCCGGAGCCCATGAACATGGCGGTCTTGGCGCAGGCGTGGCCGGCAGCCATGAAAATGACCGCGCTCCAGGCGTGACTGTCGCTGCCCGCGAGGGCCAGCGGAAAGGCCACAAAGAGATACCCGAGCTGGGAGACGGTGGAGTAGGTGATCAGGAGTTTGAGACTTTGCTGGCGGAGGGCCTGGACTGCGCCCCAGAGAATGGCTCCTGCCCCGAGCGTGCCGATGAGGTCGTAGGCTGGGCCTGGGAGGGCCGGGGGAAAGATGTCGAACCACAGCCTGAACATGAGAAAGAATGAACCCTTGATCACCAGTCCGGAAAGGATGGCGCTGACCGGCGCAGGGGCGTTGGCGTGGGCTGGCGGCAACCAGGCATGCAAAGGGAAGACGGCGGTTTTCAGCAACAGACCGGTACTCATCAGGGCCAGAGCGGCGGTGACACCGGGAGCCGGAGCCGCCGCGCCCTGAAGAAGATGGAGATTGAGCAGGCCGTACGTCTTGTACACAAAAGCAACGCCCAGGAGATAAAACAGGGAGCCAAGCAGGGAGACAAGAAGGTAGCGCAGGGCGGCGATCCGCGCGGCGTTCGTGCCTGACAGGGCCGCCAGGGCCGTTGCGGAAATGCCGATCATCTCGAGCGTCACGTAGAGGTTGAAGATGTCATTGGAGAGAAAAAGTCCGTTCAGGGCGGAGAGGAGCACCATCCAGAGCGGCCAGAAAAAACACTCCTGTCTCTGACTGATGCCGGTGCTGGCAGACGACCCGATTCTTTGGGAAAAGTATCCCAGGCTGTAAATGGAGATACCTGTTCCGGTCACGGCGGTCATGACCAGCATGATCAGAACGGGCCCGTCTGTCCGGAGAGAGATGCCGAGGGGCGGGGCCCAGCCGCCCATTTCATACAGGCCGGGACCTCCGTTGAGGAACTGCCTGACAAGGACGGCGACGGCCAGGATGTTCGTAACGGCTGCGGCGAGAGAGAGCCCGGCCGAGCCCTTGCGCACGAGAAAGGAGAGGACGCCTGCTGTCAGCGGGGCGAGGATGGGAACAACCGTCCAGCCGGGGTCGCTCAAGAACGTCATCCCCCGGATCTCCATTCAGCCCGGGCGCGTTCCTCTCCGTGTTGCGGCGGCGGGTCTGGAGCGGGTTGAATAAGCGCGGTGAGGGTGAGGGCCACTGCGGTGGTGCTCACGGACACGACGATGCCTGTCAGCACCATGGCGTGGGGGATCGGGTCGATCCCTTCGCCTCCCGGTCTGTAAGAAGTCGCCACCAGAAAGAGGAAGACTCCGCTCGACATGACATTCACCCCCAGGATCTTCCGCAGGGGGGTGGCACAGGCTATCAGGGCGAAGAGGCCGAAGGCAAAAAGGGCGAGACCGGTGAGGCTGTATAGGAAACCGGCCATCACGCGCCTCTTCTTTCATCATCGATCTTACCGGTCTCCGCAAGCTCACCTTTAGGATCCTCTGCCGGCCTTCCACCAGCGAAGAGGGCGGCCAGGGTCAGACCGATGGAGATCCCGCAGGCCGCCTCGATGAGCAGCAGGAGCGCGCCAGCACTGCCCGCGGGGTAATCCAGCAGGGCATCTCCCGGCACGGTGCACCACACAGCGACCCCGAGAAAGACAAGGGGGCCTAGGGTCAGGCCGATGCGCAGGGGCAAGGAGCCCATGCCCCGAAGCCAGGGCAGATCAGAGACCAGAAGAATTACACCGGCCGCGGCCAGGACGGCTCCGCCCTGGAAGGCTCCCCCGGCCAGAGCCCCACCCTGCCAGACAAGATAGGCCGCTACCAGGCAGATGAGGGGGGTCAGAAGCCTGACAGCTGAGGTCTGCACCGGGCTTGTGTCCGGGACCCGCGGGGGAAACGGGGCCAGGGTCAGGGACCAGACCGTGGCGACCGCCAGAAAGAGTACCATGACTTCCAGCAGAGTATCGTAGCCCCGGAAGTCGAGGAGTACCGCAGTGACCGGATTGGACACGCCGGTCCGGGGAAGATGGGCGGAAACTTGGTCAGCCAGGCTTGGCAGAGGTCTTGGGATGATCAGGACAAGCCGGGCCAGCATGGCTGTCACAGCGGCGAGCAGGAGCGCGACGGGGAACAGCGGGCCGGACCTCTTGAATGGCGCTGGACCCAATTTATCCACCGCTGCCCCCGTCTCCGCGAGGATCGAGCATCCGATCCCCTTCGGGCCGCCGCCGCATCCGTCCCAGGGCCGCGAGAAACATCGGGCCGGTCAATCCTGCACTGATGGCTGCCTCGGCGAGCGCCACATCGGGGGCGTGCATCCGGACCCAGGCGATGGACATCAGCAGGCCGAAGGAAATGAAGAGGATGACCGCCTTGAAGATGTCCTCGGACCGCAGCAACTGCCAGGCCAGCGCGAGCAGAGTGGCCACGAGCAGGATATCAAAACAGGCCAGGAGGACTGTCATTTCGTGGTCCACGGGACGATTCCTTTTTGCAGGGCCCGCCGCGCGACCAGATGGCAGGAAGCGGAACTGGCGACGAGCACGAAAAGCCAGATCAGGAGGAGTTTGGCCGCGGTGAACGGGTTTTCGGCCAGCAGGCAGAGACCCAGAATGAGCAGTCCCAGGCCGACGTTGTCTGCCTTTGTGAGGGCGTGCAGCCGCGTATAGATATCGGGAAAGCGGAGCATCCCCACTGTGCCGGAGAGAAAGAAGGGCACGCAGATCACAAGGCACGTCTGGCCGATCCAGTCCGGAATGGTCATTTTCCCCCGCCCGCGTCCTCGTCTTCGTACCACGTGCGTCTGACAAAGGTCATGGTCGCCAGGATTGCCAGCAGCGAGAACGCCAGGGCGACATCGATAAGGACCGGCGTGTCCGTACCCTTTGCCAGGACCAGAAGGATCGCCAGGCCGCTGGTTCCGAAGAGCTGGCCGGCCATCATGCGGTCAGCGACCGTGGGTCCGAGCATTATGCGGATCATCCCGGCGGCGACCGTCAGGAGCAGGACGAGGGCCACGATGATGTAAATCATGACTGTTCTCCCGGGGCTGATCCTTTCAGGAAAATCCGGGCGACACGGATTTCGAGCTGCTGCAAATTTCTCCATACAGGCAGGTCCAGGTCCAGGGCGTGGACGAGAACCTCTTCGTTCCTGATGTCGGCGCTCAGGGTGCCGGGCAGGAGGCTGACCGTGTTGGCGAAGAGGGTCCGGGCGCCGCCTTCGGGCAGAAGGGTCCTGTAGGAGATCATGCCGGGATTGATCGGCAGGCTGGGGGAAAAGGTCCGGCGCAGAACGTCGATCCCGCTCAGTATCGAATGCCTTATGAAAAAGGGGACAAACAGGCACACTCCCACAGGATTGAGTGAAAGGGCGGCAGTCGGGTTGAGAAGCACGGTTGCGGCGACTGCGAAAACGACCGTCGGTCCCCCAAGGATCCAGCTTGCCGGATCGGCACCGGTGAGGGCCGTCCAGAAAAGTGAGTAGACCAGGAGTAGTCGAACAACGCGCCAGACCATGCGGAACCACCGGCGGACGATCCGGGGAGGTGGATTCCCGTTTTGCCGGGAGGTCGGCCGCAGTGCTGCGGGGTCCAAGATGAGTCTCCTTTCGTGGTACTGAAACACTTTCCCGAACCTTCAGGGCGGGTGTATTTCGTCACCTTTGGCGTAAAAATCACGCTTTCACGGTAAAATCAGGTTGAACATAATTGCCGTTACGGCCTGGATGTCCGTCCGGTTCGTATCGCTGGAGATGTCCGATCAGACGGCCGGCCCGCCGCCCTCCGGCGTTGTTGGGCCGAGCCGGTCTCTCAAAAAGGGATGTTCAATTGTATACTCTTCCTGCGGGTTGTTGCAAACAAGATCTTCCATTCCCCGAGGCGGCGTGCTAGTTTTCTGAGCGGATTGTCGAGGGCGGCCCGCCTCGATCAAAAACGGTCTTCCGGTCCTGTCCGCGGGCCTGCTCAAGCGGGACGCGCAAAGGACTGGTTCGGAACCGGCGGTGCTTCCGGACCAGTCTGCTGGGGCCATTTGCCCGCTTCTTCGCACCGGGCCGGCGGTCAACACTCCGCGGATCGGGAAAACGCCGCTCTTTGAAGAGGTGAGTGGACCGGTACCGCGGGGGAGCCGGTCACGGGACGTGCGGATTGTGGAAGGCCGTTTTCTCACGATTTCTGTACATGTGCGCGGCCGTTTTGCCCCGTTTCCCTGCCGGCTCCAGGCGCGAGTTCCCGAACATCGAAGATGACAGGCCATGTTCTTATCCGCCCTGAAAGAGCTTAACAGGATCTGCAGATCCCAGTGGCAGAGTCCCGAGGAAATTGAAGCGCGGCGCAGGGGGCTGCTTCGCCGGCTCGTCGCCCATGCTTACGAATCGGTTCCCTACTATCGACGCCTTTTTGACATGGCCGGCGTGAGGCCGGGCCGGATCCAGTCGCCTGAGGACTTGTCGGCCCTGCCGGTGAGCACCCGCGCCGATTTCCAGGCCCATCCGGTCCAGGATCTCATTGCCCGGGATACCGATACCGCGCGCTGCAAGAAGATCACCACAAGCGGATCCAGCGGGACGCCCCTGACGGTCTTTCAGGGTCGTGACGAGGCCGATCTCCAGGATCTTTTCTGGGGGCGCGCCTCTCTGGCAAACGGCCAGGGGTTGCTGGATTCCACCGTTGCCTTGAAGTTTCATACAGCGGTCAAGCAGCGCTGGTTTCAGCGCCTGGGCCTCTGGCGCAGGAAGATCGTCTCAGTGCGCGAGGGCCTGGACCGCCAGGTGGAACATCTCGCCGAAATCGGGCCGGCGATCATCAAGGGAAACCCTTTCAATCTCGTTCTCCTGGCGCGCCATCTCCAAGAGCATCCGTCCGAGGCCATCAGGCCAAAGGCGATTTTTTCCAAGGGGGCCACGCTGGACAGGGCGGACCGCGCCGCCATCGAACAGGGATTCGGCTGCAGCGTGTTCGACCATTACGGCACCACTGAGTTCGGTTTGATCGCCTGGGAATGTTCGAATCGCCGTGGCTATCACATCAATAGCGACAGCGTGATAGTTGAGGTGTTGGGTCGGGACGGAAAACCGGTCCTTCCAGGGCAGACGGGCCGGATCGTCTGCACGAGCCTCGTAGCGCGTACCATGCCGTTCATCCGGCACTTCACAGGAGATATGGGCGTTCTCGCCAGGGACGAATGCGGCTGCGGCCGGGGTCTGGTGTCTATGCTCGCCTCGATCGAGGGCAGGCGCGAGGATTTTCTTCGGTGTTCCGATGGATCGCTGATTTCGCCCTCGGTTTTCGTGAACGAGATCAAGTCCCTGCCGGGTATTCTCCAGTTCAGGATCGTGCAGGAGTCGATGGACCATCTCGAGGTGTATTTGCGCTGCCGCGGTGGACTGGACGTCCTGTTACGAACCGAGATTCAGGCCCTGTTTGTCCGTCTGCTTGGGGAGAACACCTCGGTTTCGGTGCGGGCCGTCCAGGAGATTCCCCCGGAAAAGGGGGGCAAGTGGCGTTGCGTCACGAGCGCCGTGGTGGATCGATGAAGGAGATACCGTTTGTGACCGTCGTCGTGCCGGTGCGCGATCGCGCGGCGGCTCTGGGGCGCTGTGTGGAGTCCCTTCTGGCTCTGGACTATGACCGCTACGAGATCCTCGTCGTGGACAATGGCTCCCGGGACGATACTGCCGCGGTGGCTGGGCGGTACCCGGTCCGCGTCCTGAGTGAACCTCGTCGTAATCAGTACATTGCTAGAAACACTGCCCTTGCTAAAGCCAGGGGTGAAGTCATCGCATTCACGGACAGCGATTGCGTTGTCGATCCGCAGTGGCTCGCGTATCTCGTCCCCTGGTACGATGCCCCTGACGTTGGCGGAGTCGGAGGTCTGCTCCTCTCCCAGCCTGGCTCCACTCCGGTGGAGCGGTTTCTGGGCATGGGCACCTTTGATTTCAGGGGAGATCGCGCTGACCGGGTCGAACCTCGAGAAAACGTGTTTCTCTCGGGCGTTGTCGGAAGCGCCAACGTTTCGTACCGGAAAGCCGTATTGGACCAGGTGGGAGGCTTTGACGAGGGCTTCGATGTATGCGGCGATTACGATCTGTGCTGGCGGGTGCGGCAGGCCGGCTTCACGATCCGCTTCGACCCGCGGGCGGTTGCGCATCACGCGCACCGCGCGACCGTTTCCGAGATGTGCGGGCAGTTTTACCAATACGGCAAGGGTCAGGCGCAGCTTTTCAAAAAGCACAACAACGGCGTTTCGTATTTCAGCGTGAAGACCTACCTCCAGCCGCCGTTTCGCCGAAGGGTCTCCTTTTCCCACCCGCCTTTCTCCATTGAGTTCGATGTGATCACCCTGTTGATTTTCCTGCTTGCGCTGTCGTGTGCAATCCCAGCCCTCACCGTGGCGGCGGCGGCCGTCTTGCCGCTCGCGTTTTTGGGCGGGTCCCTGAAGTCGGCCTTCGTTGTTGCTGAGACGAAGGAGTTGCGCTGGGTGATACTTTATCCTTTATTGCACATTTTTCGAATGATTGCCTTTTCTCTGGGAAAGTACTCCGGATCTTTGCAGCATAAAACTTTATATTTTTAATATTTTTAGATAAGAGATTGTGATTTTTTTTCGCGATTTTTTCATTCAAAGTTCCTTTCAAACTCTTTTTGGGAATGCTTACGTTGTTCTGGCGTCATATGGTCTCCTTGTAGTCATAGCTCGATTGAGTGGGGTTGCTGTCTTCGGCCAATATGTTTTTGTGAGTTCTTTCCTTTTCTGGATAGAGCTGACCTTGTGTGGAGGATTCTGCCCCTGGCTTCTGAATTCCGGTGCGAGGCACGACCTGAATCGTGCTCTGTTGCTGCGGCGTCAGATGATCATATGGGCGGCTGTCCTCGCAGCGGGGCTCTTTCTCATGGCAAGACCCATCGCGTTGGCCTTCGATTCTCCGGTGCTCGCTCCGGCTCTGGCCGTGGCCTCCCTCGATATCCTGCCGTACGCCCTGTTCCAGGGTGGAGCGGCCTTTCTGGCTGGAAGCGGTCGTTTCGCCCGGGTGGCGGGGGCCTCCGTACTGTATGGAACGGGCAAGTTCCTCTGCATGGGGGCGATCCTCCTGATGACCGGGGACATCGTCTGGGTTTTCGCCGGCATGGCGACGGCTTCCGCCGTCACAGCCTTCTCGGTGTGGCGGTCCGTTCCACGGTCCCGGCGCGTGCTGAATGACGAAGATACCGGGCAAACCTCGGCTCCCGGGCGCGGCGCACCTGATCACGGGGTCCGGCACAGCCCCGATGTTGCAACTCCCCGGGCTGGAAGCCTTCCCAGGGTGCTGGAGATGCGAGACGGCGGGCATGCAGACGTACTCCCTGTACTTCAAGTGCCCGCCGACAAAGCAGATGCGGTACCCTGTGAAGGCTTACGGCGCGACAGGCTGTTCTCCCTTCTCCTTGTAGGGGGTACGGCGGTGCTTCTGCACGAAGATCTGTGGCTTGTCCAGCTTCTGGCCCCTGGCGAGAGCAGCGTCGGCCAGTACGGAGCGGCATACAATCTGAGCAAGGTCTTGTACATCGGGGCCCTTTCCGTCGCGGTGACAATGCTGCCGTCCTTTGCCCGCCGGATGGGCATCGCCCTTGCATTTCAGCAGGATCCCCGGCTGTTTTTGCCTGCGGGTCTCCTGGTATCGGGCCTCTCGCTCGGGGCGGCCGGGCTGATGCTTCTTCCCCGGGCCGCCATCGAGCTGCTGTTTGGGCCGGGATTTCAGGGAACAGGGGCGTATCTGGTCGTTCTCGCCCCCTCCTATGCATTTCTGGCCCTCGGACTAGTCTGGCTACAGGCCCTGTTTCAGGCCGGATCTGTCCGCATCGCCTCCCTGATGGCGGTGGCGGGAGGCCTGGTCTTTCCGGCGTGCGCCTGGCCGCTCGCCCACATCTACGGCCCGCAAGGGATCGCTTGCGCCCTTGGGATCACGGGATTGCTGCTCGTCATGGGAGGGGCGTTGACGAGTTTCGTCAAGCGAGGAGCGGGGCGGTGAAGAATCCTGCGGGCAGCAGCCTCCGGAACGGCCGGCCGTCCCTCGGCGGCAGAGAGAGCCAGATTCTGATTTCCATACTCATCGCCACGAGGGACAACGAGAAGACCATAGCGGGATGTCTCGAGAGCGTCCTCGCCCAGACCCAGCCCCACTTCGAGGTCCTGGTGGCGAACGACGGATCGCGGGATCGGACCCTTGAAATCGCACGGGGTTTTTCCACCCTGGATCCGCGTGTCCGGGTGATCTCCTTCGACGTCTCCCGGGGGGCTGCCAGCGCGAGGAATGCCGCTTTGCGGGCTGCGCGGGGCGGCGTCTTCGTGTTTCTCGATGCGGACTGCGTCTGTCCACCCACCTGGCTTGCCGCCCTCGTGGCGCCTTTGGCCGGGGAGGAGGCAGCCGCAGCGGGAGGTCCGGATTCGGCCTTCCCGAACGATACGATCTTCCGCCGATGCGTGGATTACTCCATGCATTCGTTTATCGGGTCCGGCGGACTCCGCCGCGGCGATTCCAGGTTGATCCCCTATTCTCCGGCAGGGTGCAATCTCGCGGTGAGACGGGAGGTCGTTGAAGAGATCGGCATGTTCGACGAACGTCTGAACAGGCGGGGGGAGGACAAGGAGTTCGAGGCGCGGCTGCGCCGATCCGGGCGGGACATCGTCTACGTGCCGCAGGCGCGGATTTGGCATTACCGGCGGGCGGATCCCCGATCGTTCTGGAGACAGAATGTCCTTTCGGGCAGGGCCCGGGTGGACATCGTGCGGACGGCACCCGACGCCTTCCGCTGGCCGCATTTCGTGCCTGCGGCGTACGTGGGGGCCATTGCTGCAGGCGGGGCGGCCTCGCTGCTCTTTGCGCCGGTCCGCCCCCTTTTCTTGACCGCATTGGCCGTCCACGGGGCGCTGCTGTTGATCGACGGCGCAATAGGGGCATGGAGGCTGCGGGATCTCCGCGCCTTTTGGATCGTGCCGCTGGCATCGGCCATGATTCCTTTGGGGTACGGGTTCGGGACGTTGAAGAGGCTTGTGGAGCGCGATGGCAGCAAGAATACTCGTCTGTAACGACGGTGTGGCCTCTCCCAACAAGGGCGATCAGGCGATCCTGATGGCGATGCGCGAGGCCTTCGCCCGATACCTCGGGGACGCGGAAGTCAGGTACATGCCCTATTCCGGGAGTCGAACGCCGGCGAGGCTGGCGGCGCTGTTCTCCTGTCTCTTGCGTAGCGACCTCCTCGTCCTGGGCGGCGGGCATCCGTTCCAAGACCTGACGAGCCAGATGTTCCTGTTGTTCGGGCTGGGGTTGCTCTCGACTGCCCGGCTTCTCGGCGTGAGGACGCTCTGTTACGCGGTCGGGGCCGGTCCGATCGAAAAGGAATTCTCTCGGGCCTGTGTCCCACGCGTGCTGAATCTCTGCGATCGCATCGCCGTGCGAGACGCGGTTTCGTTTCACCTCCTGCGTGAGTTGGGCGTACAGGAGGAGAAGCTGGTGCTTACGGCGGATGCGGCCTTCGATCTCTCGTCCATCGCACCAGAGCGGGCACTCCAGCTCCTGTGCGGCGAGGGGGTGCCTGTTGACGCGAAACCCCGGTTTGCCGTGAGTCTGCGGCGCTGGTTCTGTTTCAGCCACAGGTTCCTGCCGGCCGGTCCTCGAAGACCGCGGGGGACCATGCGTGCCGAAGCGGAGTATTTGACGCAGGTCCTTGTCGATTTCCTCGACTGGCTGGTCGTGGAAGTCGGCGCGACCATTGTTTTCGTCCCCATGAGGGCGGCGCAGGGAGTCCATGACTACGGGCAGGACGATGATCGCTACTCGGCGGAGGTCCGGGAACGTCTTGTGCACAAGGACCGCACATACCTGCTCCGAGCCGACTACCGGCCGGACGAACTCAAGGGGATATTCTCCCAGATGGACGCGGTGATCAGCGTTCGCATGCATCCCCTTGTGCTGGCGGCGGCGGCCGGGGTGCCGGTGCTAGGCATCCCGTTTACCGCAGCCAAGGGGGAGGGCCTGTTCGAGGGGATCGGGCAGCCCGACGACTACGTGTACATAACCGAACTCACATTTGAGAGGCTCTGCGGCCGTTTTCTGGCCATGTGGAGACGGAGGGGGGAAACGGCGGTGCGACTACGGGCCCGCACCTCCGTCCTCAGGGAGATGGCCCGTGTCAATGCCGCCCTTGTGGCTGAATTGTCAGGCTGCGCCGCCGCCCCCGGTGCGGGGAAAACAGGCCCGTAGGGGACGGGAAGGGTCGCCTCGTTTCTGTTCGTCGAGGAGGGCATCCCGGGGGCCTCAAGCACCCTGTTGACAGCCAGAGTCCTCGTGTGCGAGAACTTTTTCATGTGAACAACCGGTTTCCGTGCGAGGCCCGCTCTCCGCAGGGGCGCCTGCCAACCAGCCACCCCTGCGGAGAGCGGGCCTCGGGGAGACGGGAAGGGCGGCAAGCCGGAGAGAAATCGGTTCGCGAGGGGCGTGGTCATACGACACGGCCCGTCATGCATCAAGAAGAAGGAGGAAGAGACATGAAAAGGATCGCAGCATTCTTCCTTGTTGCCGCGATGGTCCTGGCGGGTCCGACAGCATTCGCAGAGCCGACGGTGACCGGTCTGTGGCAGGTAAATGCCCTCGCCGATGAGAGCGATGCCCGGATTTTTTCGCTTGAAATGGACATCGAGGTCGGCAGGGTGTTTCTTGAGGCCCACGGAGTGGTGGATCTGGAGGGTTCTGGGCCTGTTCCGGCCTTCGGCTCAGGGTATTTTTCTCAAGAGGGCCTTGTTTTCTATCTCAACGTGGGCCAGCATTTGATGACGGTATTTATGGACAACCGCTTCGACGGGGTTGTTTATCTTTACGGACCGGAAAACATCCTGGTGGATGAAGGCACGGTGACGTACGTCAGCATGGAAATGTGATCGGGACTTTTCGGTTCTCTTCGGAGAACGGGCCACGCCGCGGCCTCGGATTGCATCGACGTCCAAATCCAGCTTGCCTTGAAAGGCTTGCCCTGCCCCAGGGAGTGTGCATGCGCGGCCGGGGGGAAACTTTCCTCCCGGCCATGATTCGTCCCGGCGTACGGCAGTGCACGTGCCCGTTTTGACTGGAGGCGCCGGGTGCAACCTGGGGGCCGATGCCCCTGCCTGTGAAATCAGGGGCCCTGATATCCGGCTGCGCGTGCTGGACGCAGCGCCCGGTCCCGAGGTCTAGATCTTGAATTGGCCGAGCAGGCCGGTCAGATCGTCGGACAGCCCCCGGAGCTTCGTCACCGCGGCCCGCACCTGCTCCGCCCCCTGGGCCGTCTGCGCACCCCCGGCGGCAATTGCCTCGCTGGCCGTGGCCATGTCGCTCACTTCGTTGCTGACCGCCTGCGCGCTCGCGCTCACCTCGGAGGCGGTAGCGGTCTGTTCCTCGACTGCACCGGCAATGCTGTCCGAAAGTTCCGCCATGACGCTCACCACCTCGACGATTTCCGACGTGGCGCCTGCTGCGTCCCTGGCGCCGTCCTGGAGTTCTTGCACGATCTTTTCTATCTCGCCCACGGAGGCGCTGGTCTGCTTCGCCAGTTCCTTCACCTCATTGGCCACCACAGCGAATCCCTTGCCGCCTTCGCCGGCCCTTGCGGCTTCTATCGTGGCGTTGAGCGCAAGAAGGTTGGTCTGTTCCGCAATGGATCCTATGAGCTTGCTCACCTCTCCGATCTTTTGGGAAGATCTCGCCAAGTTCGCGATGATGTCGTTGGCGCGGCCGGTTCCCTCCTTCGCCTGCTGTGCCACGTCCCTGGCCTTTCCAGTGTTCGCAGCCACCTCGGCAACGGCGGCGGTCATCTCCTCCATCGCCGCCGCCACGCTCACGACGTTCTTGTTGACAGCCTCTGCCGATCCGCTCACTTCGGATGCCTGGCTTTCGGCCTCGACAGCCGCGGCGGCGAGCTGTTGCGACGCCTCGCCGAGGACGGCGGTTTCCTTCGTAACGGTGCCGGCCTTGGCGCTCACCTGGCCGATGAGGCCGCGTATGCGTCTGATGAACGAGTTGACGAAGGTGGAGACCTCGTCAAGTTCGGTCACGATGGCCTGCCTGAACATGCTGCACTGTTCACAGGAGGAATACTCGCCGGAGAGGATCTTGGGGCAGTGCACCTCGGCTGCGAAGCTCCCGGACTCCGTCCAGCAGTGGCTCACCTTGCCGTAGCTGGGGCACTCCTTGTGCCCGCACTTGAGCGAATCCGAGCAGTTGACCGCGGTCACCGGCAGCTCCCGGGTGAGGTCGGCCTCGCCCACGGCGAGTTCCTTGAGTTTGTCCACCAGGCGGCGTATGGGATGGATGACCCTGAACTGCAGCAGGATCCCCATGAGCCCTGAGAAGCCGGCCAGGGCGGCAACGGAGACCCCCATCATGGTGACGCCCGACCGGTAGGCCTTATCGGCGACCGTGATCGCTGTCTCCTTTGCCGGGTCTATAACCGTTTCCATTGTCGTCTCGGCGCGTTCCTGGGCCCCGGAGAGCCTGGTGCGGAAGGTCCCGGCCGTGGCCTCGATGGCCGAAAAGGCGTCCAGAAGGCGTGCCCACGTGTCGCGGGCCCGCTCCGTGGTCTCCGTCGCCTTCTTGAGGGCAGGCGCGAGAGATGCCTCGCCGCCCAAGACGGATTCCCACTGGGCCAGGCCCTGGCGCAGGGTCTCGAGGGCGGCCGTCACCTCGTCCGCGCCCTTCTGCCCTTGGAGGTAGCCTGCCAGGGTGAGGCGGAATCCCATCATGGGGTGGATCACGTCCTCGTTCATCACCATGTCGATGTCAGACCACCGGCTGAGGGCGTCGATGTCTCCGCTCTCGGCGGCCCTGGCCTTCGCCGGGTCTATGGTCTTCTCCATGGTCTCCTCCAGAAAGGCGCTCAGTTCCAAGGAGAGCCCTTCCACCTCGGTGAGGCTGCCCTGCACGTTGGCCATCGCCCCTTTCGCGCTCATGACGAGGGTTTCAATCCCCTGTGCCTCGTCTCGGAGCCCCTCGGCCAGCGTCTCGAGATCCTGCCTCCCCTGGATCAGGGCCTGCCACTCCCGGATGCCGTCCTTCAGACCGGAGAGGCCCTGGGTCAAGGCGGTCCAGGTTTCGTCGCCCGGGGCGCGCCGCCATTCTGCGAACTGGGTCGCCGTGGCCTGAAGAGGCTGGAGCACCCCCTCGTTCATGACCATGTCGATGTTGCCCCAATGACCGACGTCGTGGGCCGCCTTTCCCTGAACGTGGAGGGAGCGGGTCCCGAGGCCCGCTATGGCCAGCGCCGCCAGAACGGTCAGTCCGAAGCCCAGAAAGAACTGGTGTTTGATGTTGAGTTTGAAGATGCGGGGCATGTTCATGGGTACTCTCCCTGTATTCGTGGTGCGCAACCCGTCGGTTTGTGGCTCCTCCCTGCGGGGTAACCCTGATGGCAGCCGTTTGATTTACTCTATCGGGTGGAAGTGCAATTTTCTTGAAGGACATTTTTTTGTCAGAGGTCGGAGTGTTGCCCCTTTTTCCCCGGAAAATTTGGCGTCATGGACCATTGCCGCCGGGAACGGCCGCACGAGCGCCCGGCACAGTCAGGTTTCTTTCGGGTCATGTGCTTTTTTCTCCGTCTCGGTATCCAGGACCTCACATCCGGTAATCATTCAGACAGGTCCCTTGGGATTGGATGGTGCCCCGGCGCACGTAGTGCCGCCTCCTGTCCATCTGTCCCAGGGGCGGGTCCAAAGGCCCGCATGCGGCGGGGTTGAGAGCCGCGGAAAAGGCGGGAGGCGACAAAGGGTCTTTTCATTCTCCTGGCGGCGTGCTAAGGACATTTCACATCTGGAACATGTCATTCTTCCATTGAGGTGATAGCCCGTTGCGGCCCTGGCGGCGGAGAGGGTCCGTCCACGCGAGCCCGCCGGCTGGCGCAGCGGTCTTGATCCGGACCTGTGACGCCGGCGGTGTCGCTAGGGACTGCGAGGAGGCTTCGAGCGGGGCCCGCCGACGTGTGAATGGGAGGTGTGAATGAGTTCGAACGCGACCGGACCGCCCGGGCAGGGAGACAACGCACGGGAGCCGCGGAAACGGACGGCCTGGCACCACATCATCCGGGGGTACTGGCGTTCACCTTTGGGCCTCTTCGGAGTGACCCTCACCACGGTAAGCGTCAGCCTGATGCTCGTAGGAATCGTGGTCGATCTCCTCGGTCTGTTCAAAAACAACCCCTATACGGCCGTTTTCACCTATCTGCTCCTGCCGATGGGCATGATCACCGGCCTTGCCATGATCCCGCTGGCGGCGTATCTGCGCCGGAGGCAGTGGCATAGGTCAGGCAAGGCGCGGGAGCCGCTGAGGATCGATCTGAGCGACCCGCGCCACCGCCGTTTCGTCATCGGGTTCACGGCCCTGACCGTGATCAATGTCTGCATCCTGGCCATCGTTGCCTATGAAGGGTATCACTTCACGGATTCTCCGTATTTCTGCGGGGCGGTCTGTCACACTGTCATGGATCCCGAGTACACGGCGTACCAGAGGTCCCCCCACGCCCGGGTGGTCTGCGTGGACTGCCACATCGGTTCCGGCGCCGATTGGTATGTCCGGGCGAAGATATCCGGGCTCCGGCAGGTCATGGCGGTCATGACCGGCAGTTACAGCCGCCCGATACCGGCGCCGGTGGAGCACCTGCGTCCTGCCCGGGATACCTGTGAGGAATGCCACTGGCCGGAGAAGTTCACAGGCAAGCGGGTCAAGGCCTTCAGTCGCTTCACGGAGGGGGATCAGAAGGCGCCGGACGTGACAGAGGTGGCTCTCCACATCGGCGGGCGCAATCCGATCACCGAGCGGTTCGAGGGTATCCACTGGCACGTGAGCAGCGATGTGGAGGTCCGCTATCTCGCCTCGGACCGAAGGAGGACGGAGATAGCCAGGGTACGGGTGCGGTACCCGGACGGCCGGGAGGAGGAGTTCGTGAAGGACGGGGTCGAGGTGCCGTCCGCGAAGCTTGACGACTGGCGGCTCATGGACTGCATCGATTGCCACAATCGCCCCACCCACGTGTTCGACCAGCCGTCCGACCGGGTGGACTTCGGTCTCCTGAGCGGCAGGATCAACCCGGACATTCCCGGAATCCGGGAGGACAGCCTGACGGTGCTCACCAGAGTCTTTCCCAGCCGGGACGCCGCCCGGGAGCTTATGGTCGAGGAACTCCTGGATCTGCAGCGCCTCCGGGACGCCGCCCAGGCGGTCCGCTACGAGGAGGACATCCGGCGGGCGGCCCGATACCTGAATGAGGCCTACCTCGAGAACGTATGGCCCGCGATGAACGTGACGTGGGGGACTTATCTCAGCCACCTGGGCCACCAACACGAGGACGAGGGTTTCGGATGCTTTCGTTGCCACGATGACGCCCACGAGGGAGCCGGGGGGAGGGCCATATCCCAGGACTGCGGCATGTGCCACGACGAGCCGGAATAGCCTTTGGCGCCCTGGGAGGAGGGGCCGCCGTCTGGACGGCCGATGCCGTCTGTTCGGGCGGGGTCCCTGGAAACAGGCCTTACCGTGGACGGAGAGGGAAGGGAGGGGGAGAGGCTGCCGAACGCGACAATCCCGTCAGATCGGGCACTGCAACCTGCACGCCGCCGGATTGGTTGGGGTTTCGTGACCGTCCGGTTTCTCTGCGCCATGCGGCGGAGGGAGGGTCTCCCCATCACCATCGCCGTCACCCTCCCTGGGAGAGGTCGTTCGGCCCGGGCCATCGCCCTCGATCTCGGCCTTCCCCCGCACAGGATCGAGGCGGTGTTCTGCAATCACACAGTGCACGATCTGGACAGTCCGGTGCGGCCCGGCCCTGGACCGCGCGCACTCATTCGCCCCGGAGGGCCTTCAGGAGGAGCCTCTGGGCCTCGTCGTTTCCCGGATCGAGCCTGAGGGCCTGCTGGGCCGTGTCCAGGGCCTTGAGGTATTCGCCCTGCAGGAGGTAGGCCCTTGCAAGTCCAAGGTACGCGTCGAACCTTTCCGGGGAAATATCGAGGACTTCCTTGAATGCAGAGACCGCCTCGTCGGTCCTGCCCTGGGAGACGGCATCCCGGCCCAGAGCGGCCAGCATGCTCGCGAGTTCATTCCTGAATCGGGTGGAGTCCGGATCAAGATCCAGCCCTTCTTTCAGGAAATCGACGGAGGAGGCGAGATCCCCCCGGTTGAACGCACTCGTTGCCGCCGAGAGCAGCGCATCGAAGAATATGGGCAGGATCTCGTCTCTGGTTTCGGTTGGTTCGAGACGGAAGGCGGATCTGATAGGGGGCACGGCCTCGGTCCATAGGCCCAGATTGAGATACGCTCTCCCCAGGTAGAGGTGGGCCTGGGCGAATGCAGGATCGAGGTCTGTCGCCCTCGCTAGGGAGGGGACGGCCTCTTTGTATTTTCCGGCATTGAACAGGGCGAGGCCTTTTTCGAACTCTGTTCGGGCGTCCTTCCCCAGGCCCGGCACGGCGCAGGCTGTGAGAAGCAGGACGAGAACCACAGGCAGGGAGCGTTTCAGCATGGCAAGGCCCTCCTCGGGACGGTTCTGATTCGCCGGGAGAGGGCCGCCGTTCGGGGTGGAACCCATGGAGGACATCGCGTCCCGCCTGGAGGATTCGGGCGCCTCAGGATGGACGCACAGCCGCCGGCGGTCGTGAAGTCCCGGTTTGCGTCTGGTCCCTTCTTACCTGTTCCACAGACCGGAGGCAAGGAGGAAGGCCGTTGCCGCCCTTTCCGGACAATGCCTCCGCCCCCCCGCCGGCCCTTGCTCAGTCCCGGAATTCAAGTCCCGTTGCGCGAAGGCCGAACAGAAAAACAGAAGTCACACGCTTCCCTCCATCCAGCCCCGCCGCGCCCCCCTTCCCAGAAAACCGCGACGGGGCCTTCCTTTTCTGACACGGTGTTTTTCTCCCAAAGGCGGAACCGTTGCCGTTTGAACAGGCGCGCGGCCAGCCTTTTTTCACCGCCCGCGGTCCTGTGTCGTCACCAAGAGGGATTTCTGGCTTCCCGTCCGGCCTCGGCGGCCCGGGCCAAGCGGCTTGACTGAGTGAGCGCTGGCGTGCCATGATACGCACGAGACAGGGGAGAGGACAACCAAGGGGTTCGAGGGCGCAGTAGAGTCCTGACCGGCTCTCCCCCATGCCAGCCATCACACCTGCGGCGGTCGCACGGCCCCAGCCGCGCGGGGCTGCGGTGGGTCGTGGGGCCGGATGCGGACGCCGCGAAGGAGGTGGTTATGCCCGATTTGAGTTTGTGGAAGGAACAGCAGATCAGGCGCATGAAGCGGGACCTGGACCGTCTCTTCGCCGAGTTTTTCCGCGAATTCCGGTCTCCGCTTTTCCCTGAGGTCTTCGGAGAGACGCCGATCGTCGAGTTCGCGGAAAAGGATGATGCGGTCGTGGTCCGCGCCGAGCTTCCGGGGTTCGAGCCCGAGGATCTCGATCTGTCCGTATCCGACGATTTCCTTGTGCTGCAGGGGAAGAGGCGGGATGAAGCCTCCAGGGAGACCTCGTTCCGCAGGAGTGAGAGCTTCACGAACAGACTCCGGCTTCCCTGCAAGATCAGGCCGGACGAGGTGGAGGCCAGCTTTACGGGAAACACCCTCCATATCGTGTTGCCCAAGTGTCGCCCCGCCGGCTTTCGGAAGGTGCGCATCCGCTCTGACAGGGGCTGATACCCGTCAGGAATTTCAGTCCCGCAGCGGGATGCGCCTCCTGCTGCGGCTCAGTTGAACAGGGAGGTGACAATGATGCTCGGTGCTTCGACCCACACGGAGGTTTCTGTCGATCGACTGCGCTGGCGGCTCGATCCGGCCGCGTTACCCTTCGAGACGACCGAGGACCTGGAACCCCTGAGGGAAATCATAGGTCAGACGCGCGGGGTGGAGGCCTTCCGTTTCGGGATGAATATGGACCGGCCCGGCTACAATGTCTTTGTCACAGGACCGCCGGGTTCCGGGCGCATGGAAACGGTGAAGCGACTCTTGGATGAACTCTCGAAGAAGGAGAAAGTTCCGCCGGACGACCTGTGCTACGTGAACAATTTCAAGAATCCGGACGAACCGATTCTCCTCCGGTTCAGGGCCGGTCTCGGGGGGCAGTTCAGGAAGGACATGCTCGATTTCGTGGAGGTCATGAAGCGGGATGTCCCGCAGCTCTTCGAGAGCCCCGAGTACATCAGCCGCAAGAAGGAGATCACCGAGGCCTACGAGGAACGCACCAGGGAATTCTTCAAGGGGCTCGACAAGAAGGTCAAGGACATGGGCTTCGCCCTGGTGCAGATGCCCGGTGGGGAGCAGCAGCGGCCCGTCCTTATGCCCGTCGTGGACGGCGAGCCCACACCCATGGGCCGGTTGGAAGAGATGGTGGAGAAGGGGCGGTTTCCCGAGAAGGAATTCGCCGAGATCAAGGAACGGTACGGCAAGCTGAAAAATGAGATAGATCAGATCTTCATCGAGATAAGGGATCTGCAGAAAGAGCTGCAGGAGAAGGGCCGCAAGTTCGATGAGACGATATTCCGGAACACCGCCGTGGAGAAGGTGCAGCCCCTCTATCAGAAGTACGACCAGAAAGGGGTGCGCGGGTTCCTGGATGCGGTGCTGGACAGCATGGCCAGGGAACTCGATATCTTCCAGCCGCCGCCTTCCATCCCGGGAATGCCTCCGGGCATGGTTACGGCGGCCACGGCCGACCGGTTTCAGCCGTATCTGGTCAATCTCCTCGTGGACAATGCGGATAGGAAGACCCCGCCGGTGATCACCGAGTCCTATCCGACGTATCGCAATCTCTTCGGCGGCATCGAACGGGTGATCGACCGATCCGGGATATGGCGCACGGATTTCAGCATGATCCGTGCGGGGTCCTTTCTGAAGGCCAACGGCGGGTACCTCGTTCTCAACCTTCTGGACGCCATCGTGGAGCCAGGGGTCTGGCCCACGTTGAAGCGGACGCTCAAGACCCGGCAGGTGGAGATCCAGACCTTTGAGCCCTTCCTTTGGTTCACATCCTCAGGGCTCAAGCCCGAGCACATTGACGTGGACGTGAAGGTGATCATCCTCTCCGATCCGTACCGTTACCAGTTGCTGAGGCATTTCGACGAGGACATCCCCAAGATCTTCAAGGTTCGGGCCGACTTCGACAACTCCATGAAGCGCACGGATGATTCGATCCTCCAGTTCGCCCGATTCGTCCGAAGCAAGACAGATGCCGACAGGTTGCCTCCCTTTGATCGCACGGGTGTGTGCGCGCTCCTCGAGCATGCGGTACGGATGACCGGCCGGCAGGAGAAGATCTCCGCGAGCCTTGCCGAACTCGCCGATCTGATCAGTGAGGCGGCTTACTGGGCGGGGCGGGAGGAATCCGGAGTGGTCGGGGAGAGGCACGTGGACCAGGCCATAGATGCCCGGGTCCACCGGTCGAACATGATCGAGGAGAAGATTCAGGAGATGATCGACCGGGGGAGTCTCCTCATCGACACCGCCGGTGCAGTGGTGGGACAGGTAAACGGCTTGTCGGTGATGAGCCTCGGGGACTACATGTTCGGCAGGCCCACCCGGATCACGGCGAGCACGGCCATGGGCAAGGAGGGGGTGATCAATATAGAGAGGGAGGCGGACCTCTCGGGGAATATCCATAATAAGGGTGTTTTGATTCTGAGCGGGTATCTGCGTCGCAAATACGCCCAGGACAAACCCCTCTCGGTGAGCGCGAGCATCGCCTTTGAGCAGTCGTATGCCGGGGTGGACGGCGACAGCGCATCCAGCGCCGAAATCTATGCCCTGTTGTCGAGCCTCGCAGAGACGCCCCTCAAGCAGAATATCGCCGTGACCGGATCGGTGAATCAGAAGGGCGAGATCCAGGCCATCGGGGGCGTGAACGAGAAGATCGAGGGCTTTTTCGACGCCTGCAAGGGCAGACTCGGCGGGGACCAGGGGGTCCTCATCCCCCAGAGCAACGTCAAAGACCTCATGCTGAGAAAGGACGTGGTGCAGGCGGTGGAGGAGGGGATGTTCCACGTCTGGGCGGTCGGAACCATCGACGAGGGGATCGAGCTTCTCACCGGAATCGCCGCGGGCGAGCGGGACGAGACCGGGGAGTATCCGGAGGGTACGGTCAACGCCATGGTGAACCGCAAGCTCCTTGACTTGGCCGAGAAGATGATGAAGTTCGGCAAGGACGAGGAGAAGGGGAAGGGCGAGAAGGCGAAGACGGAAGCGGAACAGGATCCAGCCGGGGACTGATCCCCTCGCCCTTTGTCGTCCACCGGCAGGCGTGATCCCGGGTTGCTTGCCCCTGCCTTCGGCGCCGAAAGGCCGCAATGGGCCAGGTTCCTCTTCTGGATTCCGGATGCCGTCCCACGCATCGGGTCCCGGCGCCGGGGGCTGCAAGGGCCGGAGAAATGGGGTAGATTTCCTGGCATACCCCGCGCCGCGCCGGAGGCGAGACGGCACGTCTCTTCCGCCCTTGGTGAACGCCGGGCCGGAGTGAATCGCCGGGGCCGGGGGAATGTCAAAGCTTCGGGGCGATGCCTGTGAACGAACGCCAGACCGGCCGGGGCCAGGGACACCAGTGGTCGCGGATCGTCGTCCTCCTGATCGTGCTCGCCGCCGTATGGTGGGTCTTCTTCCAGCGGGAACGGCCCTTCTTCGATCCCGATGCCGCGCCCAGGGCCGTCACCGCCAGAGGCGATCTCGCCGACGACGAGAAGAACACCATCGAACTTTTCGAGATCGTCTCCCCCTCTGTGGTGTACATCACCAGCATAGAGTTGCGCCGCAGCCTTTTCAGCCTGAACGTGTATGAGATACCCCAGGGGACCGGATCGGGTTTCGTGTGGGACCGGGATGGCCGCGTCGTCACCAACTATCACGTGATCGAGGACGCCAGCAGGGTGGAGGTCACCCTGGCGGACCACTCGAGCTGGAAGGGCGTCGTGGTCGGAGTTGCCCCGGATCAGGACCTTGCGGTCCTTCATATCTCCGCGCCTCCGGACCGTCTGAAGCCGATTATGGTGGGTGAGTCCGGGAACCTTTTGGTGGGGCAGAAGGCCTTCGCTATAGGAAATCCATTCGGGCTGGACCAGACCATTACCAGCGGGATCGTGAGCGCCCTCGGCAGGGAGATCCGGTCTGTCACGGGGCGAACGATCCAAGGGGTGATACAGACAGACGCCGCCATCAACCCCGGGAATTCCGGGGGACCGCTTTTGGATAGCGCAGGCAGGCTCATCGGGGTGAATACCGCGATCTACAGCCCCTCCGGCGCGAGCGCCGGGGTGGGGTTCGCCGTGCCCGTGGACGTGGTGAACCGAGTGGTCCCGGAACTCATCCGGTATGGCAAGGTGATCCGCCCAGGGATTGGGGTGACCCTGGCCAATGACCTCATCGGAGAGCGTCTCGGCATCGAAGGCGTTCTGGTGCTCAAGGTTTCTCCAGGGAGTTCGGCGGAGGCCGCCGGCCTTCGGGGGACCTCCCAGCGAGGGGCGGAAATCGTTCTCGGCGACATCATAAAGAAGGTGAACGGGAAGCCTGTGGGCTCCTACGACGATCTGCGAAACGAACTCGACCGGTTCCGCGTGGGAGACAGGGTGACCCTCGAGATCCTCCGGGGCGATGAGCGTATTTCGGTCCCGGTCTTCCTGGAGGCTGTTGAATAGGGATGCAGGCCGTCACCGGAGTTTGACACGATGCGGTTTCGTCCTTTTTGATGCCTCTTTTAAGGTTGCGGGCAGGATGCTCACGGGACGAAAAGCGGCCCGGCGAAGAGCCCGGGCCGCTTCCTGTCAAGGCGTTCTCGTTCCTGTCCCTGCGCTTTTCCGGCCGTCACCTAGTTTGCACGTACTGGTAGCTCCCGTCGCAGGCCCCGGTGAACCGGACCTCCGCCGTGCTTCCCGACCGGGAGAACACGATGGTTCCCGCCGACGGATACTCCGCACAGACGGCGGGATTGGTCGTCAAATTTTTGACCTCCAGGGCATAGGGTCCAACGGTACCCCGGGCCGTGGAGTTAAGGACGAGGGCCTCCCCGGCGCCCTGGGAAAGTCTGAAGGTGATGTCCACGGGGCCCATGTTCGTGCTCAGGTCGAAAGCGAACTGCACCAGGTCCTCTCCCGGTTGTGTGATGACCACATTCCCCGAACTGAGGGTGTAGTCACCGATCCGGAGATTGTTCGGGGTGATGGTGATGGCACCGATGCCGGAGGCGGTGGGATCGGAGACGTTCAGGGCCATGTCGCCGGATATGCTGATGCCTCCGTTGACCATGGTCCCTTGGACATTGAGGTTGCTGAACTGGAGGTTGCCGTTGATGCTGGACTGCTGGTTTGTCCCGGTCATGCTCAGCCCGCCGGACAGGGAGCCGTCGACGATGGTGGCGCCGTCCCGGGTGATATTGTTCGCCGTCAGGGAGAAGTCCGCGCCGAGCCCTGTGTTCCCGAACTGGATGTTCGAGACCGTTACCCTGCCGCTTCCCCGCATCACTGTTCCGTCCCCGGCCCTGTATCCGCTGCCGAAGTTGAGATCCAGAATCACTTGGGAGGGTATGTTGGGGAATTCGATTTTGGCCGGGGTCATGGTAACGTAGCCCCCCTCTGTATTGAAGACCGCGGCGATGTCTGTGAGCACCGAGGATTCACCGGACCCGAGTCCCGTGATCATGCCCAGGCCTCCGCTTCCGAGCAAGAGGTCCAGGATCCCTCTGACCTCCTGCTCAAGGGCCGGGTCGGTGACTGCCGGCCCGCTCCCCGCGAGGGAGATGGTGGTGTACCATGCCTGCATTGCATCCAGGCGGCCCGCAGGGGTGAGCAGGAACCAGAAGGTGTAGCTCCCGGGCGGGAGGAGGGATGTCGGGATGTCCGGGAGGCACTGCTCGTTCAGGTTACCGGAGCTGTTTGCCCGCCATTTGACAGCACCTGCCGAGGAGTACGCGACGAGGCCGCCGCTCTGGGTGACGAAGAAGAGCTCGTTCGGGGCCAAGTCGTTGAGCTGGATGGCCACGTAGAGATCGCCCGCCGCGGCGAGTGCGGCGAGGCCGGCGCGGAGGCTCAGGGTGTCCCCTCCGCTTGCGGCGGTGCCCAGGCCGAGGGGTTGGGCCGCAGCGGGGTTCTCGCTGACCACGGGCGCGGCGACCGGGGCGTAGGAGGCGATCTGCACGCCGCCGACGGGGAGCGGCATGCCGCCCGCTGGCGGCGGGCCGGCCGCCTCCGAGAGCGGCCCGGCGCAGACGTTGTCAAAGGTCACGGCGAGGCCCGTCCCTGCGGCCATGAGCCAGAGGTCGCTGATGAGCGTGCCCGCGAGGAGGAAGCTGCCCCTGAGCGCCAGGGCAGTGTCCTGGTGGTTGGCCCGAAAGACCACAGCGTCCTCGGTGTACTTGAGCCCCACCGAGGTGACCGGTCCGGAAACGTCATGGAAATTCGAGTAGTTCCACTCTCCCACCTCGAAGTTCCAGACCATGAACCGCATCTTTCCGGTCCTCGGATAGTAGAGCACCGCCACCCCGTCCACGGCATGACCGTCCACGGAGAAGAACACGTCACCGGCGCCGATCCACGCGTAGAGACCGAAGGCGTCGGAGTCGGTCGAGGTCGAGACCCCGCTCGCGTCCACGTCGACATAGAAGTAGTCAGGAGGGCGGAAGGCCGTGCTCGCAGCGGCGAAGCGGCCGGATGCGATCCCCGAGACCCTCAGGGCCTCGTTCTGGTCCGTCCACGTACCGTCCGAGCCCGTGTCCCAACTGTTCGCGGAGAGACCGGAGAAGTCCTCAAAGAAATACGTGCAGCTCGTGGCGTACGAGGTCGCCTGGGCGGGGCTCATGCCCCCCATGCCCAGGATCAACAGAGGCACCCATCCCCACTTCATCGCTTGGAGCAATCGGATCATTCTCATTTCCTCCTGATCGCGGCACCGCTTGCGGTGCCGTGGTGTGCCGGGCCGGAACCGCCGTCCCGTGGTTTCATGCCGGATTGACCCGGTCCATGCCCTGGTTTGCTTTTCCGTCTGCCGGGGCATTGTACTCCGCAAACGCTGTTCCATCCACGGCTTTGGAAACCCGCCTTGAGCTACCTTGTCGAGGTGTAAATCTGGATGTCCCGTGCGTGAATGGAAATAGTTTTCCGTGGGGATATTGAAAAGGGATACCTCCGGACTTCAAGATGGCCCGGAGGTATCCCTGGATGGGGGCGCAGAGAAGCCCCGCCCCTGAATCACTCGGTGCCGAAGATCTCCGCCGGCCTCGTCGTGTCGCCGGTGGCGTTGGGGAAGTCCGGATACACATGCGCCTTTTCTCCGGACTCGATGTGACGCCGGGCCTCTTCCATGAACCGGTTGTAGCGGTGCTTGCACTCGTAGAATCCGTGCCACCAGGCGTAGTCCGGGGCCATCATCATGGCCCCCATCCTGGCGCGGCGGCCCTCGTGGTGCCAGAGCTCGTAGAATTCAACCTCAAGATGCTCGTCGAAGTACCGGGTCTTGTCCAGGAGGCCCTTTTTGTACAGTTGGTCGAGCACGGCCTTTGCCGGTGTGTAGTAGACTTCGTTGTATTCCTCGACCACCCTGTCAAAGGTGGTGAAATGGTCGTCCGTCCAGGACTTGCCGTGGCACTGGAGGCAGACGGCCTTCATCTTTTCCCGCTCGGTCTCCCAGTTGGTCTGGGCCGGAAAGGGTTTGAACTCGGAGGGTCTCACAGTCAGTGGGGCCTGGGTTTCCCAGGCCAGGCGCTCGGTCACGTCGTGGGAGGTGAGGACCCGTCCGGAGCCGGACATGTGGCAGGCGGCACATGTGGGGGCACGGTAATCGACCCCCGGGGTCCAGGTGCCGGCGGACGCCCCCCAGTTGTAGGTGGTTCCGAAGGAGGAGTAGAGGGCCCCATGTTTGGACTCGGCGTAAATCTCCATCTGAGGGTGATCCGGCCCCAGGTGGCACTGGCCGCAGGCCTCGGGCTTCCTGGACTCGGCAACGGAAAAACGGTGCCGGGTGTGGCAGCTTGTACAGCTCCCCAGGCTCCCGTCCAGGTTGACGCGGCCCACACCGCAATTCGGCCAGGTCATGGGATCGAGTTTGCCGTCCTTCACCTTGAGCACGGTCCCGTGACAGACGAAGCACCCGGCCTTCCGCTCGATGGCGGAGTTCATGCCGTCGTTGAGCCAGGCGTCGATCTTCCACATGATTTCCACGGTGTGGGCGTGCTTGCTCCTGCTGTACTGGGTCACCTCGTCCGGGTGGCAGCGGGAGCAATCCTTCGGGGTCACCACAGCGGCCACGGGGATTTTGTATTCGCTCTTGCCGAAGGGCAGATCCGGCCGTTCGTAATACTGGAAATGGGCGGCACTCACGTCCGGCTCGTGCCCCTCGGCCTGATGGCAGTCCAGGCACGTGATGTTGGCCGAGGCGTGACGGCTTGCGGCCCAGTCCCCGAAGATGCCGGGGGTTTCTTTCCGGTGACATTCGAGGCAGGCGACGGCCTGATCCGGCATGGATCTTTCTATCCTGAATTCCTTTGTCTTCGGTTGGTTCTGTGCCGCGGCTGCAGGGGCCCAGATGAGTATTCCGAGCGCAGCCGCGAGGCATGCGCCGCCGATGGTTCTCTTGTCCATGTTTTCCACCTCCTCAACGAGACTGGCACGGGCGGGTTGCCCGCTAAAAACCGGCGGCCCGGTAAGGCGCGCCGAACCCTTTGTAGTGGTATTGGCCCCGGTCCACGTGGACCAGGCGGCGGTGGCAGTCCACGCACCGCTTGTCAAGACCGGGCCTGGGAAAGAGCACGGCCCGGTGGGCGAGCATTGCTCCCCGCTTTTCCGGGATGTAAAGGATGTTGCGGTGGCACTTCCGGCACTGTTCGTTCTTCATGGTGGCGTAGACCCGATTCCGGTTTACTGCCCTGTCGTACCCGGAAGAACCCATGGCGAAGTGCACGTAGATGTCCTTGATGCCGTGAAATGTCTTGGCGTAAAAGAAGTCGAAGGTGTCCTGGGGGGCGGGGAGATGGCAGTCCATGCAGTCAGCCACGATCCCCTGGCCGTTGTTGACGTGGCTCGATGTTTTCCATGCCTCGTACGCGGGCTGGATTTCGTGGCACGAGGCGCAGAATTGGGGTGTCGAGGTCCGCACCATGGTGTAGTAGGTCATGCTGAAGAGGGGAAAGGCGATGAAAATCCCCACCGCGATGAAAAAGATCGGAGCGAGGATCCTTTTCATGATACCGCACCTCCTGATCGATGTCGGCCCGGTCCCGGGGGACGTGGCCCGGGGCGGCCGGGGTGAGAACAGTCCTGGCCTCCCCAGGAACGCCTCTGCCGGAGCACCTTCTCGTCTTCGTCACGCCTGGCCGTGATGGCGTCGCCGGGACATCGTGCCCGTCGGGAATGAGCGGGGGTCAGAGGAGGAGATCTGGCGTCCTCTCCCGCCCCATACTCTGTACATCTCCTTGATTATGTATCTCACGGGAACGTAATGAATGTCAATTTTGGTTTTTTCAGGGGCAAGGAACCCGGCCCGCCGTGCCGGCAGGCCCGAAGAAGGCTCCGGCGCCTTCGCTTGACATCCGCCCGGATCCCGTGCCATATCATCTTCAGACTGCCGTCCATTCTTTGCAGGGGCAACGGGGCGGAGGAAGTCGTTCTGGGGTATCCCAGCGGGCGGTCAGGAAACGGATGCCGGAAGGTGGACGGGCATGGTTAGAGGCGTCTGTTTTGTCGTATTCGCGGCCGGGGTGATCGGGGTCCATCCTGTCGCCTGCGGGGCGGATTTCCTCCGCATGGAGATTCCACCGGGCCAGCGGGTGTTCCTTCGTGAGCCACAGCCGGAGCCGTTGCCGAGCGGAGATCCATCCCTGGCGGTCCCCCTCGGCCTAGGGAGTGCGGCTGAGGCGGGCGGGACTCTCATTCTCAGGGTCGGTCTTTCCGAATTCACCGGACCGGTGGACATCTATGTGGGGCTGCACGCCCCGGAAGTGGCACATGATCTTTTGGTCCTGAGGGCAGTCGGCTTCTTTCAGCCAGCCTCGGCCGGCCTCGTCCCCTGGCGGGCGGGGCATGCTGGCCCTGTCGACCGGGTGCTTTTCCGGGATGTCCCGGCGGGCGGTCTCCCGGAGGGGACCTACGTTTTCTTTCTCGCGGTAACCGGGCCGGATGCCGCGGATCGCGTTAATCTCCGGGCCACGGATATCGAGATTCCCCTATGACCCAGGTTCGGTTCTCTCCCGACGATCCCCTGACGGTCCATGCCGCACAAGGAAGCGATGTGGCCGTGAGCGCCGACGCCGGCGCTACCTGGACGGAGACACAGTTTCCAGGGACCGGCTCTGGGCGGTGGGACAGGCGTGTGTTGGACGTGGCCACGGGGCCGATTGAGTCGGGCGGAGCGCGGCGGCTCTATGCCTGGGGGGACGGCACTCTCTGGTATTCGCCTGACAGCGGGGGCATATGGTACGAGGATCACGGCCTGGCTCTCCCGGCGGGGCACAGGTTCTGCGATGCGACTTCCGCGGGCATAGGGACCGCGGCCCGGATCCTCGCGGTGGAGCCCGACCATCCGGATCATCTCTATCTTGCGTACAAACATCTGGCAGACGGCTCGAGGTATTCCGCCGGGGTGAAGCATCAGGGTCAGCTCCTCATTCTCCACGAAACCGAAGGTTACCAGTGTAACACCCACGCTGCGCTCTCGAAGGCGAATCAAGCCCTGCTCGGGCAGCCGGCGGTCAACCTGGGCTGCGGGGAGGGATCGGTCTGGCTGGGGGATTTCTCGGGGTTTCAGCCGGGGTGTCCGGCGAGCCAGTCCGCACTCTGGACCCAGGTGCCGGGACCGCCTCTCTACTGGGGAGGCAGCGCACCGAGCGGCAGGACATACCTGAAGGTCCCCCCCACCGGCGCCGGCTACCCGTTGTTCTTCTCCGACCGGAATTTCGTCCAGGTCTCCCAAGAGAGGCCCACTGCCGGGGGCCGGCACCGTCTGGACGGGTGGGACCCCTCGGAGATCCGTGGCCGCGACGCGTTCCGGAATCACATGTCGATGCATGTGGACCCGCATGGAATCATGGTCACCCCCGATTTCGGGCTCACCCTCAAACCCGCCACCGGGGTCCCTGCGGCCTATGCCATGAATACCCAACTTCACCTGGAGCGAGTCCGACCGTGCGTATAGGTCCACACCGTTTCGACCAGGTCGAGTTCGCCGGATCTCTGGGGGATCTCGGCACCCTCCTGCCGCTCTCCGTGGCCCTCATCACCATCAACGGGCTGAGTTTCACCACGGTGTTTCTGCTGGTCGGGATCTTCTACATCGCCTGCGGTCTCTATTTCAGGCTCCCCGTGCCGGTGCAACCCCTGAAGGTGGTCTCGGCCATCGCCATCGCCTTTCCCGAAAAGGTGACCCTCCCGGTCATATCGGCCACGGGTCTCATCTTCGGCGGCCTGCTCATCCTCATGGCCGTCACCGGGGTGATCGACCGGCTCGCAAGACTTTTCACCAAGCCCATCGTGAGGGGCATCCAGCTCGGACTCGGTTTTATCCTCGCAATGAAAGGCATCGGCTTCATCCAGAAGCCCGAGCTGTTCCTCCTGGAGATTTCGTCTTCTCCGGAGGTGTGGGGGGTGCCGGTCAATCTCCTCCTCGGGCTCTCCGGTGTGGTTGTGGTGCTCTTCTTCCTGTCGAGCAGGCGATTCCCTGCGGCGTTGCTTCTCCTCGCTCTGGGGATAGCGGCCGGTCTCTCTTTCGGCTCCTTTCAGTTCGTCAGATGGGAAATGGGCCCTACTGAAGTGAGATGGTACATCCCCGGTATGGCGGATTGCCTCTCCGCTCTGGTTCTCCTTGTTATTCCACAGATACCGCTCACCATAGGAAACGCCGTCATCGGCACTGCAGATACGGCCAGATGCCTCTTCGGCCCGGGCGAGCCCACGGAGCGCGCCACCTACAGGAGTTTTTCCCTGAGCATGGGTCTAGCCAATCTCCTTGCGGGGGCAACGGCGGGGATGCCGGTCTGCCATGGGGCAGGCGGCCTCGCGGCCCATTACCGCTTTGGAGCGCGGACCGGCGGATCCAATGTCCTCATCGGCCTCCTTTTCTGTCTGGTCGCCGTCCTGTTCGGGAAGGCAGGCGTTTCACTGTTTTCCGCCATGCCGAATGCGGTCTTCGGCGTCTTCCTGCTTTTCGCTGGCCTTGAACTCGCTGTCCTCGTCAGGGATTTGAAGAACAAGGATGATCTCTTCGTCGCCTTCCTCATTGCCGGGATCGGCCTTGCCACGGCGAACATGAGCGTTGCCTTCGGGTGCGGGATCGCCGTCTCGATCTTGATGCGCCGGGGAAAGATCCAGATTTGAGGCCTTCACCGCCTGGAAGGATGCCCCGGAAAAGGAGAAAGGGTATCAGCGCGTCGCGGGGCCGCAGGGATTTCTCTGAGGCCGGAGCCCGGATCCACCGAAGGCGTCCTCCGGAGCGCCGGCCTATACTGCCAGCGCCCATGTCTTCTACCAGGAGACCGCTTCTATCCCTGCGTAGCCCGTGGCCGTAAAGGCCCTGTCGCTGGTCAGGGCGATGCGCTGTGCGTCCCAGCAGGAATCGAGCCCGGCAAGCTCCTCCGCCCCATCGGCTGTGAATCTGTAGACCGTGCACATATCTCTCGGAATCGGAGGGTCGCCCTCCAGGACCGGCATTCCGGCCGCCGCCGGCGTCATCGTGTACATGGTGTAGTCCCAGAACCACCAGTCCGAGGCCACGAGGGCGATATTGTCTCGGACGGCAAGGATCCGCCTCGTTCCGTTCAGGGTCCACCGGCCCGCCTCGGAGAACCCCGCTGCAGGGTCGAGCCTCAGCACCTCGGTGTCTCCCTGGGGCGCGGGCTGTGGGACAGGGGACGCAAGCCCCGGAGGCTCATCCGGTGAGGCCTCGGAGGCCGCAATCCCACCTTCCGCCAGGGAGATCTCTTCGCCCGGCGGCACGGAATCCGTCGTTTCGAGCCATGGCCTTTCGAGGACGGGGGTGCATGCCACGTACAGCGCGTCCGCCGAGGCAGCAAGTGTGCTGCCCCAAGGGTCGCAGGCGAGTTCCCTCGAGGTCACGAGCCTGGCGCCTCCCGCCTCAAGGGACACGAGATGGACCTGAATCCCCATGGAGGAGGCCTCCATGCAGACGAGCCGGCCGTCTTCCATGAGGGCGACCGGCATCCCGGGGATCGAGCGGTCGGCTTGGGCAACAGCGCCGTTTTCCGTGAGATTCCAGGCCCTGAGTATCCACTGCTCGCCGACCGGCTCAGGATACCAGACATCCGCCCCCCGCTCCGGGGTCCCTTGCCATACCTGTTCGGCAACGAAAAACCTGTGCTCGTGGAGCATGGGGGTGAGGCGGTACGCCGCCGGGGGATCACCGGAATCCAAGGTCTGGCGCAAGGATGCCGTGCCTGAATCGAGATCGAGGGTCCGTATCACAAGGGGGGACAGGTCATAGAAGACCGCCTTCCCGTCGGCCAGGAGGATGCCGTCGTAGGATTCCCCGAGGCTCCAGGTCCGCTCCGGGGTCTCCAGGGAATCGGGGTCGAAACGGAAGAGCCGGTAGAGCCCGTTCTGTCCGGAGGATCCCGCCCAGAGGACGCCCTCTTGGGTCCATTCGAGCCACGTGAAGTTCGCTGCGAGTTCCAGGTCTCCGAGGATTCTGGGGGAGGGACCGCTCCAGTCCACGGTGAAAAGTTCTTGGTCCCCCAGGAGGGTCAAAAGTGCCGGGCCCAGTTCGATGCTCCTGCGGATGCCCACCGGCGTGTCCACCATGCCCGCGTCGGAGAGGGCGTCCCCCTCCAGGGACAGGATCTGGACGTGGCTTCCAAGGCCGGAGTACCATTCATCCAGGGGGAAAGCCGCGTACCTGTCGTCCCAGTCGAGGAGCAGTGCCCGTTCGTCGGTGAGCGCCTCGGAGGCGGTGAAAGGGACCTCGCCGGCCATGGGGGTGAATCTGGCGAGGAGGCTCGGGGCGGCAGGATTCTCCACGTCGAAGAGGCTGGCAGAGACCCGGCGCACCGAGGGGTCCTCGTCCTCCGGCACGGGGACGTCGTCGATGCCCATGGCGAAGAGCTGGTGCCCGTGGAAGAACATCAGTTCCGACCAGCCCGGGACATCGAGCTCTCCGAGGATCTGCGGGCTTGAAGTATCGGACAGATCGAGGACCCACAGAGGGTCCTTCTGCTCGTAGGTCACAACGTAGGCCCGGTCTTCCGCGAATCTGGTGGCGAAGAGTGCCTCCCCTGGAGCGATGCCCGGAAGGACCCCCACCGCCTGTGGCGAATTCTGGCCAGCCATGAGGTCAAATATGGCCAGCGTGCTCCCGGACCTCCGGTCCTCGGGGCCGTAGACCACCCGAAGGTGATCCCCTAGAACATCGACATGGAATTCCGACGGGATCCAGCCCTCAACAGTGACCGGGGCCAGGGGGTGGAGGGGACCGGCCGGGTCGGTCAGGTCAAAGACCTGTATACGGGTCTTTCCCCACTCATCGAAGACGCCCGTCGCACAGACCAGGTAATTTGCGAAGATGGCCACCACGGGCTGGTACCCGGAGAGGGTCGCCTCCTCCGCCGGGGAAACCCGCCCGTCGGCCCCTATCCGGATCGCCCGTACCGTGACGTCCTGACCCGGGGTGTCGTACACACAGCCAGGGCAGGGGCCGCCTGTCTCCTGGCTCACTGCGTAGATCACCCGGTCCCTGCGCCGGGACTCCAGGAACGTGCCTGGAAGAGCGATTTCCTGGATCGTGCTCACGATCCCCCCGGTGGAAAGCTCCAGGACGGAGATGCGGGTGCCCTCCGCATCGTCCCATGATCCGGTCTGAAGGAGATAGACACGGCCGTCCAGAAAATAGATCTCTCTGGGGCTCGCCTCGAGTGCGGCCGAGGCGAGGAGGACAGGGGCGGTGGGGTCGCGGAGGTCTACGACCTGGAAGCGTTCGGCCTGTCCGTTGGCGTAGAGCAGCAAGTCTCTTTCCAGGGTAACGAGATCGGGTTTTTCGGTGACTGCCCCGCCGGATGTCCCGTCCTGCTCGGCGTTCGTTGGCGCCGCTGGCTGTGCGGAGAAGGCGAGGACAGTGTTCCGTTGATCTGCGCCCCCGAGGAAAAACACCTGGCCTGGATATCTGCCCAGCGCGGCCTGCCGGGAAAGAGGATAAACTGTGAGATCGAGCCAGCTCTCTGGGAGTCGGGGGTCAGATTCGAACGGGGCGGCGAGGCATGCGAGAAAGCACCTGTGGCCCTCAGGGCATGTTTCGGGGAGCGATGTCACGTCGCCTGGGTCGAAGGGGTCCAAGTCGAGCGGCCCCGGAGCGACCGGATGGAACCCGGAGACCCAGCCCGCTCCTGCGATCCAGGAACGGAATGCGGCCTCTTCTGTCGGGCCGGCGTCCACGTCTATCCAGGACAGGTACACGTCGATGCCGCTAAGCATTGCAGCGTTGCCCACCCGCACGCGGAGCGAGGCCGGGGCGCTGGTTCCGGTGACCAGAGCGCCCCCGAGCCCAGCCGGGGCGTTCGGATTGGCGACAGCCAATTCCCAGGCCATGCCGGTGGCCGGAAGAAGCAGGAGCGCGGCTCCGATTATATAGCCGAGCACCCACGGATCGAAAACCGCCGTCTGGGGGGAGGTGTGGGCGCACCGTTTGAAAAAGGTTTTCAAGATGACTCTCTGAAGGCTCATAGCTGTCTCCTTGGCGCAGGGGTGGTGACACCCAAAGTCGCTACAAGATCCATGCCTTATCTAGTCGCGCCCGAAGTTCCCACTGTGCGGCCAGGGGGAAAGGCCGCCGAGGCCCGGACTTGCTGCTGGTTCATCACCTGTAGCCATTGTACATTTTTTTGCGCTGGGATACCCTGTTTTCAATAATCTTCCCGGCAACGGGAGCCGATGGGTGTGCCGGCACGGCGGAGGCGATTGTGCGCTCTCCCCCCGGGGCGGAATATAGCTCCGGCCTGGTCGGGGCAGCCGATGGCCAGCACCGTTCTGGTCAGGGCAGGTTACCGCATTCCCAGGCGGTCCGGTCCCACTGAAACATTTCTCTGAAACGGGCATCGAAAGAGGCCCCCTCGGAGAAAGGAGAGATTATGCACCGTATCTGTCTTGCCCTTTTCGCCTCAGCGATTTTTGGCCTGTCGGGCTGTTCCGACAGGGGTGCGGAAGAGCTTTTCGAGACAGCCCAGATCGAGGAGCTTCAGAACAATCCGGAGCACGCGCGAAAGCTGTACGAGCAGGTTCTGGAGGGGTATCCCGGGACCGAGTTTGCGCTGAAGGCCGAGAAAAGACTCTCGGAGATGCGGGAGTGAGCGCTTTTCTCACGACTTTTCCGCCCCCTGAAACCTCCGGCCGCCGTCTCTCGGGCCTGAGGAGCCCGGGCCACTTGGCCCGCCTGCGTGTCTGTAAACGCTCTTCTCTCTCCGAGATCATACCTCCCGCCGACTGCGACTCGGTCGAATGGCGTTGCCTCCCTCGGAAAGCACCCGGCACGGCTTGCAGGGCGTCTGTTTCATCCTGTCTTCGCGCATGATGGAGCGGGGCCGGTGATTGAGGTCTCCGCAGCGGTCATCGAGAAGGATGGCAGGATTCTCATCGGACGGCGGCGGCCCGCTGCACGCCAGGGCCTGAAGTGGGAATTTCCCGGCGGCAAGAGAGAGCCCCGAGAGACGCCCGAGGAATGTCTGCGCCGCGAACTCGCGGAGGAACTCGGAATTGAGACGGAGATAGGTCCCTTGCTGCTGGTGAACGAGCATGATTACGGCCCCGTGCGGATCCGGCTCATGACCTTTCGTGTCAGGCACGTGGCCGGAGACTTGCGGCCTCTGGAGCACAAGGAAGTGGTTTGGGCTGCCCTGGAGGAACTCGGCCGTTATGACTTTGCAGAAGCCGATCTGGCCGTTGTGGATCGTCTCCGGAGATCCGGACTTCCCCCGTGGATCGAGTGATGAATCCCTCCAATGTCCTGCCCTTGGGCCGTGGACCCGCGGCGGTTTCTCCGGCGCGAAGGTATTGCGGATCGAGCTGCAAAAACTCTTGAAGGTTGATGCCGCTCAAAATGCCTCAGACCTGCCTGCCGCAGGCAGGTGCGAGGCGCAAGATTTTGTAAGAATGAAGCGTAGTCGGACTTTACAATTCTTGGCTTGAGGAGTCTATAACGTACGCTGCCATGACGAGGGAATCGAAACGACTCCTCAGATTGGGTATTTTAAGCGGCATCATTGCGGGATTTCCATGGGAAACCGTACGGCCGCATTGCGGGTGAGCGTTTGCATGTGTCAGGGCGGTTCATGCAGACGGTGGATGAGGGTGCGGCCGGTCCGACGGTGAGAACCGGGGCACCAAACTCGGATCAGATTCCTGCAAACAGGGGGTATTCCACCGGGATGGCGCCGAGTCGCACCATCTCCGTGATCGCCCTGGCGCCGTCGTCTGGTTGGAGATCGACCGCCCGGACGGCATCCCGCAGGAGCATCACAGTGAAACCGGATTTCACTGCGTCCTTCACTGTGTTGAGGACACAGTAGTCGGTCGCGAGGCCTCCGATGAAGAGGCGCCTGACCCCCTGTCCGCGGAGTCTTGACTCGAGATCCGTGCCGTCGAAACCGGAATAGGCGTCTTTTTGCGCGCTGCCCCCCTTTGAGATGATCACGGCCCCCTCGGGCAGTTTGAGACCTCTGGCGAAGGCCGCGCCGGATGTGCCGGCCACGCAGTGGGGCGGCCATGGGCCTCCCTGAGCCTGGAACGAGGCGTGGTCTGACGGATGCCAGTCCCGCGTTGCGTAGACCGGGAGGCACCTGGAGAGAAAGAGGGCGATGTATCTGTTGAGGACAGGCACCACCTCGTCGCCTGCCGGCACGGGGAGGCTGCCGCCAGGCAGGAAATCCCTCTGCACGTCCACAACGATCAGCGCGTCGCCCTGGCCCACTTTTGCGCTGGTCACCTGAGGCATTCGACCTTCCACAGATGTGCCGCAGGGGTCCGGGTGCCGGCGCAGAATTCACAGGCAGCAGGATCCACTGCGGTGCCCGCGATGCGCGCGGCCCCTGGAAGTCCCCCCGTAAGGCTAGTCGTTCCTGCGAGACCCGTTACTCCTGCCTGCGGGATCTGTACTCGTCCGATTTCGAGACCGCGTTCACGATCCACAGCCTGCTCTTGCCTTCGGCCAGTTTTCCCAAGAAAAATTCTCTGCCGTCCCTGTCTGCAGGCCTGCCCAACAGGGCCGCATACGCCGTTTCCAGCCATTCCTCAGGGGCCGCTTCCGAGGCGAGGATCTCCCGATACTCCTCCTCCAGCTCCGCCAGATGTTTCCGCTCGATTTCGTAAAGCGGGCAAGCGGAACAGGCCTCGGGTAGGAGCTCATTCTCCATCTGCTCCCGGATTGCCACGGCAAGGGGGCTGTTCACTATCTCTTCCATGGTCTGGAGATAAAGGTTTCCGATGATCAAGGGGGCCCCGAGTATCCTCTGGTTGCAGCAAAAGGACACGTTTCCGTCCAGCCCCACTGCGGCGTATTGCCAGGGTGCTCGGCATTGCACGGCGCTTTCCCCTCCGTTATTCCACAGGGTAGTCCCCTGCGTAGGTGAACCCAAGGCCCTTTCTGGCACAGCGCGCCTTGGCCTCTTCCAAAGTGGCCGCCATGTCCTGCGAACTGGCGGACTGAATTATCTGCCCGTCGTAATCGAACGGCTCGCCGTCGGGTCCGCGGGTCGGGCCTTTCGGTGAGTGCTGGGGATTGAGGGGCTGAAAGAGCACTTCGTCCGCACCGAGCGTGCCGGCAAGTTCACAGAATGGGAGAACTTCTTCGAGATTGAGCCTCATCACGGTCATATTCATAATGACCTTCGGCACGGCGTTTTCCCGCTTGCGGGTGAGATATGAGATGTGCCCCAACAGGCGATCGAAATCCTTCCCCTTCCCCCGGATCCTGTGGTACGTCTCCCGGGTGGCGGCGTCCACGGAGACGTTGATCCAGCCCATCTCCTTCGCGATGATCCTGTCACAACACTCCTCACTGAGCAGGAGCCCGTTGGTGGTGAATCCGGACCGCCTGCAGTCGATATCCCAGCACTCGACGATCTTCCAGAAGTCGGGATTCATGAGCGGTTCGCCGAATCCGAAAAACGCCACCTCTGTATCCCGGGTGACCTGGGTGATCCGGTTTGCCAGGTCCAGAGGGAAGTGCCTCGGGTGCTCGTTTTTGCCCCATGCCTTCAGGCACATGGCGCAGCGGAGATTGCAATGGCTGGTCACCTCGAGTTGGAGGCCCGCCAATCTTTCGAATCGTGTGGGAATCGATGCGGGGCGTTCACCGTAAATCCCCAGGAGTTTCCTCCGGCTGCGCATGAGTTCCCGGAATTCAGCCGAGACGCGTATGGCGGCGATGGCCTGTTCCCTGGTCATCGAACCCCGCTCGAGTTTTTTCAGGAAGTGCTCCCGGCCCTGGCGGTCCGGAGGCCTCCCCATCAGCCCGCTGAAGGCGGCATCGATCCAGGCGCCGTGTTCGATATGACCGAGCTGGAGCAGTTTTAGAACGATGCGCGAGACCTGTTCATCAAGGGGGGCGGGCAGGACGGAGGGTTCGCCGGCCGCGTGCCCCAGGGCCTGTCGGATGTATTTGAGCATGGGAATTCCCCGTATCGGACCACGGCCCGCTCCCCCTGAAAGTCCGGGGCCGGGCAGGCGAGTCCTGGCGCGAAGTCGTCAGGGAGGATAACATGGCCGGCCCCGGGCGTCGACAGGGATTTCCGCGATTTCCATGGGTTGGACCGGGGCGCGGCGTGCCTCGACCCACCGGGCGCGCCAGGCCGGCGGGCCTCGATGCCATCATCCCGGATCGGACTCGGGCTGGCGCAGGCCCCCTCGGGCCCTCGGCCCCCCGGGGTGCCTTTCCGGGCCCGCGGGGACACCGCGGCGGAGGGGGCGGCCTGGTATGCCCGCCCATTCGTAGGAAATAGCCCCGTAACGGCAGGATTCCTGGAGGCACTTCAGACAGCGGATGCAGTCGGGCTGGTTCGCGCCTTCGTAAAAACGCACCCCCATGGGGCAGTCCCTGAAGCACTGCTGGCAGAGCGTGCATTTGTCCGGATGATGGACCATACGGAAGAGGCTTGCCTTGTTGAACAGGCTGTATATGGCGCCCAGGGGGCAGACCATGCGGCAGAAGGGGCGGCGGAGGAAGACCATTGCCAGGAGGACCAGGGCAAGGACTGCGCATTTGATGACGAAGAGTTGACCGATCAGGTTGCGTAGCTGCGGCTGGAGCCACATCATGGGCAGGCCGGCCTCGAGGGTCCCGGCCGGGCAGACGAATTTGCAGAACCAGGTGGCGCCATAGCCGAATTCGTCAAGAGCCAAGAGCGGGAGGAGGATGACGAAGAGGGCGAGGAACAGGTATTTCCCCAGGGCGAGAAACCGTGGGATGTCCGCCTTGGGCGAGGGGATCTTGTGGACGAGTTCCTGCAGCAGGCCGAAGGGACAGACCCAGGCGCAGGGCATGCGGCCGACCAGGCTCCCGATTGTTCCCAGGGTTCCCAGGACATAGAGGCCCGGGGGGAGAGTACCCAGTTCGAGACTTGGGCGGAGCGACGCCAGCGCGTTCTGGAGGGATCCCAGAGGGCAGGCGCCCGTGGCAGCCGGACACGAATAGCAGTTCAGGCCCGGGAGGCAGAAGGCCTTCAGGCGGCCCTGATAGATGTTTCGGGTGAAGGGGAAGAGCCAAAAGCCGTTGCTGAGCAGGGCGGCTGCGAACTGGATCCAGCGTCGCAACGGCCCCATCAGCCTATCCCGATGCAGCTGTAGCAGATCCTGACGGCCTTTTCCCAGACCGAGGCGACCTCACCGGCATTGATCCCTGCAAGAAGCAGGAGGATGGAAAGGAGTAGAAGGATGTACGGGAGTTTCCTCGGGGCGGACGGCGTCTCCATCGTCTGATCCTCTGTGGTCGCGGCGCGGGCGTGGGTCACAAAAAGCGGACTCACTCTCCTCCGTGCGTCTCCTCGGAATCGAGTTCCAAGAGGCGGCGGATTCTGTCCTCGACGAATCCGGGCGGGCGCTCGCCCACTACCCGTTCCACAACGGCCCCTTCCTTCACGAACAGAAGGACCGGAACGCCGAACATCTCGTATCTTTCCGCCACCGCTTCGCCACCCCAGTAGAAGGGAAACGGTACATGGGCCTTATCCAGTATGGGCGCCATCGTCGCCGGCCCATGGACGTCGAGGCTCACACCGACGATTTCGAGGCCGTGCCCGCGGTACTTTTCATGGAGTCCGACCAGCACGGGAAGTTCCTTGCGGCAGGGCGCACACCAGGATGCCATGGCGAAGAGGAGGAGAGGAGTTTTCTGTGTGCTGATCATGTCCTCCATCTCCGCCGCGCTGATGCGCGGTATAGAGGGAGGCCCATTCCAGGCGGCGCCGGCGGCCAGCAACAGAAAGGCCACGCCCAGGAGCGCTCTCTTTTTCAGTACCGGCATGGAGTCTCCTCACGAATGGAGCGCCCCGGGCCGTGTCTCGAGGGGATGGTATTCATGGTATAAATTATTATACCACAGGGTCGGCCCGCGATGCGATGAAAAATCCCGGCCGATGGCGCCCCAGCCCGCCGACGCGAAACGCGGCCTCCGCCGAGCCGTCCGGCGTTTCCCCCACGGAGGATGCGCATGAATCCGTACACGATTGCCGTCGTTGCCGCCGTCGCCTGCCGGTATCTCCTCGATGTTCTGGCGGACAGGCTCAACCTCCGGCATCTTTCCACCGAACTTCCAGGGGAATTCCAGGGGGTGTACGAACCGGCCCGGTATCGGCGCTCGCAGGAATACCTGAGGGAGACCACCATGCTCGGGGTGGTTGCGGACGGCGTCGAGACCGCCGCGGTTCTCGTCCTCATGCTGGGCGGGGGGTTCAACGCCGTGGACCGCATCGCCAGGGGTTTCGAAATGGGGCCGGTGGCCACGGGACTGGTCTTTGCGGCGATCCTGCTGGCAGGAGGAAGGATCCTGTCGCTGCCCTTCTCCATGTACGGGACCTTCGTGATCGAAGCGAAGTATGGCTTCAACCGCACCACGCTGCGGACCTATTTCCTCGACATCGCGAAGGCCGCTGTCCTGTCGGCCCTCATAGGCGGGCCGCTACTGGCCTCGGTGCTGTGGCTCTTCGAGCGCTTCGGTCCCGATGCGTGGGTCTTCTGCTGGGGGGCCGCCGCGGCGGTGCAGATCGCCCTGGCGTACGCCGCCCCCGTGATCCTCCTGCCGCTCTTCAATACCTTCACGCCCCTCGCCGAGGGGGAGCTGCGGAGGGCCATCGAGGACTGCGCCCGATCACAGGATTTCGCCGTTCGGGGGATATTCACCATGGACGGGTCGAGGCGGTCTGCCAAGGCCAACGCCTTCTTCACCGGCTTCGGCGGCGGCCGCCGGATCGTCCTATTCGACACCCTGGTTGAACAGCACCCGGTTTCGGAGTTGGTTGCGATCCTGGCCCACGAGATCGGGCATTGCAAGAAGAGGCACGTTCTCAAGGCCATGGTCCGGATGGTGCTGGCCACAGGGCTCACCCTGTTCCTGCTCTCCTGTGTGATCGGCAGCGAGGGGCTGTCCGCAGCCTTCCGCATGGACCGTCACTCGGTGTACGCGAGCCTGCTCTTCTTCGGTTTCCTCTACACCCCGGCGGCGATGGTCCTGGGCGCGGCGGAGAACGCCCTTTCTCGGCGGAACGAATACGAGGCGGACGCCTTTGCGGCGACGACCTGCGGCGACCCTGATTCCCTGTGCAGCGCCCTGAAAAGACTGAGTATCGGCGCGATGTCCAATCTCAGCCCGCACCCGCTGAAGGTGGTTCTCAGGTACAGTCATCCGCCCGTGCTGCGCCGCATCGCGGCGATACGCAGGCTGGAGGCCGCGGCGGGGTAAGCGGGTGGCGGGCCTGCTTCCCGGTGCCTGCCGCCTCCGGCCGCAAGCGGGGCGTCATGCCCTGCCGCGCGTCCTTTGAGTATGCCTTGCGCTGTCCCGAGGAGGCCAGGGGGCAGAGAGACCGCGCCGCCTATTTCTGGCAGTCCAACCGCCAGCAGCAGTCCATCTGCCCGCAGTCGGCGATCTTCTGGTAGCAGTCCGTATGCCCCTCCGCGCGCTGAATGGCGGGGATCAGCTCATCTTTTTTGAGCCGGGAATAGTTCTTCACCTGGAGTTCCTTGGCCCTGGCGACGATTTCCTTTACTTTCATGGGAGACCTCCAATCCTTAAGAAGTGGGCTGATGCCCGTGTTTTGAGAACGCGGTGTGCATTCTGCAATCCTCTGTATTTGCCAGGGTTTTAGTTGTCTTCCATCCGTTTGTCAAGATGATCAAAATCAAAAAATCCGCAGTATTCTCACTCAGGCCTCGTGTTTTGATGACGGACGTTCCATGGAGTTATCCCAGAACCAGGTCATTTTAAAATATACTTTTTAATATCAGTATTTTGTCATTTTTTATCTGCGGTTTCTGCGTGATTTCGATTCAGATGCCGCATAATCCGCGCACAGTGGGAAAAATTTTTAACGGGATATTTCTACAGCTCGAAGGGAAGTTGCGTGTCCGAGAAAAACAATCCTTCCCCCGGCGCCGCCGGCAGTTTTCCGTTTTGGGAGTCACCGCCCGGCAATCTCCCTCGAGAGGCGGGGATTACTGCGTGGAAACGAAAAAAGCGATAGCATCTGCCTTGCGAAAGCGGGCCGGACAGAAAAAATATAGCACGCGGAGGCGTATCGGCGGATGCTCTGTCGGCGCCCTGCTCGGCACGGGTCGCCCGCAGGTCGGCCGTGGAGGCGATGGGTCGAGTGCGCAGGGAGGTCTCAAGTGAACAAGAGGATTGCGGCGGTGCTTGTAGCTGTGGGCTGCAGCGCGTTGCTTTGGAGCGGGGATCTCCTGGCGGTGCCGCTGGATCTCAGAACCCCGACGGCCTCACCGAAGACGGACATCCGTATTGCGATTTCAGTTCGCTCCTGGGAGACGACGTGAGCGAACCGGACGAGACGAGCCGGCGAAACGCTGCCAATTCTACAATCCGACGCCTCCGTCACCCGGGACTTCAGTTTCTCGGTTTCCGGCACGGCGGCCCTGGGAGGGACCATCGAAGTGAGCGTCTGGGCCGACGACACCAGCGGGAAGACCTCTGAAGTCGCCGCGATCACCCTCGATGTGGTGGACGCCACGGCCCCGGCCGTCACCATCACGGCCCCGGATCAGGGCGCGCCGTACAATTACGGAGATACTGTGAACATCTCCGTGGAGGTCGCTGATTCCATGGGTGTCACGGATATCCGTTACGAGGCCACCGGGGCGTTGGCGGAGGCGGGCAACGAGTCCGTGACTCCAGCCTCCGCGGAGGCCGATCCCCAGTTCAGCTTCGTGATTCCTTACGGTGTCGCCAGCCCGGAGGTCCGCATTCATGCTTATGCCAGGAGACGGCCAGGGCAATCAGGGGACGGCGGTGCCCGTGGACATCATCATCACCGATGCGGACATAACACCTCCGGAGACCGAGGCGGTTTCCGCGGAGGCTCCCGGCGGCGGCGCGGCCGGTGACGGCTCCGGGGGTACGGTGAGCATCGTGACCGGGAGTCTTTCCGGCGCCGGGATCATCGAGGCGGCCGGCGGGGGGAACGGGAGCGGTGTCGGCGGCGGAGGCGGCCGGATCGCCGTCCGCTACGGGACCGCCCTCACGCTTCCCGAGGCCAATATCCGGGCCCCGGGCGGCGCTGGATACTACGGGACCACGGGCGGCGACGGGACGGTGTACGTGACCAGGCCGTGATTGTGCCCGTCAGGGCCGGAGAGACGGCGTCCCCGGGTGGGCGGGATCAGGCCCCGCCGGGGACGCGTTCAGAGGGGGTGCGGAAAGGGGCGCCAGTGAACTCTTTTTTCGTAAAAATTTAGGGGTTGTCCTGGGGGGATCCGGCTTCGAAACGAAAAATCGTCCGGAGGGCCGCCGTTTTTTGTCAGAGATCCGCCGTTTTTCGTCATCCCGGACCTGGCATTTTACTTGCAGAAAGTCCCGGCATGACCGAAGTCTCCCAGATGAACGCAGACATGGGGCGGCAGAGCGTGATGGACCGGGGCGGAGTGGCCCTTGGCAGACAGGTGCTGCCCCCGAGCTATCAGCAGATATACGGCCTCAACGCGACGAATCCCGACGGGACCCCCAGGGAGAAGGTCCTCCGCCAGTGCACTATCGGCGAAAGGCTCAAGCTCGTACTGGATGCGGAGTGCGCCGGCCGCAGCGGCTTGAAGGTGTGCAGGGCCTCGGGCGAACTTTTGGGTTATCTCACGGGACCCATCGCGGAGGACGTGGCCTACCGCAAGAAGAACGGACTTCCCGTCACTGCGGAAATCGTCGAATTTTGGTACCAGGGACTCTTCAAGCGGGTCCACCGCAGGGGGGATGAATCCGCCTCCCAGGATACCGGGTCGAGGGGCATGGAGAACTACCTCCAGAGGATCGGGTGCTTCGTCAGGATCCGCAGGTACGCCCTGATCTAGACTCCACCGCGCCGGGGCCGTGGAATCTCCGTGGTCTCTTCCAATCCCTGAACAAGAAGAATGTTATGACCGGTACCGTCTCTGCCGCAATGGGTGGCGCGCCCGAAAGGTATGTGCCACAATGATAATGGAGGGGCGGGATTTGCCCCGAGGGGATTTTGCACTGACAAAATACCCCGGCGCAGACCCGGTCGGCCTTCGTGCGGTACGGAAGAGGCCGGCGGCTGGCGGTCAACCAGCCCCTATCCGCAGGAGTGGAGACCATGTCGGAGGGACCCAACGCCCCGTCGCGTCCGGAGATTGCTCCCCCCAGGGAGCAGGTCGAGCATGTGAGGAAACTCCTTTCCGAACTGCCGAATAAGGTCCGGATCGCCTTCTTCACAAAGAAGGGTGAGAACGATGTCTTCAACAGGGCGGCCCGGCAGATCCTTGAATTGTTGAGCGGCCTGACCGAAAAGGTCCTTCTTGAGCAGTACGATATCGCCCACCCCCTCGGCGCGCGATTGGGGGTGGAGCGTTCTCCCACCATCATTTTCGCCCCGGAGAAGTTCTCCATTTGGTACGTGGGGGCACCCTTGGGCGAGGAGGGACGAACTCTGGTAGAGACCATTCTTCTCGTGGGTTCCGGGTCCAGTGGATTGAGCGATCAATCCCTCAAGGTGATGGCCAGGATCGATACGCCGCGAACGGTCAGGGTCTTCGTCAATTCCACGTGCCCCTACTGTCCCCAGCAGGCCGTCAACGCCGTCCGGGCCGCCATCGAGAAACCCGAACTCGTCTCCGTGGAGATCGTCGACACCTCTGCGAACCCGGATCTTGCGGACAGATATTCGGCCCACAGCGTCCCGCAGACCTTTGCCGGCGAGGTCTTGATCGCGCGGGGTGCTCAGCCAGAGGAACTGTTCCTACTCTCTCTGGAGAGGATGGAGCAACAGGCGGTCTTCGTTCCCCAGAGTGATGAGGAGGAGGTCCAGGCCGATCTCGTCATCGTGGGAGGTGGACCAGCCGGGTTGACCGCCGGCATTTATGCCGCCCGGAGCGGCATCAAGGCGGTCGTGGTGGAACGAGGCCTTCTCGGCGGGCAGGTCGCAACGACGCCGGTGGTGGAAAACTATCCGGGCTTCACCATGGTTGGGGGGAAGACCCTGGTGGATCTCATGGTAACCCATGCCCTGGAATATGTGCAGATCTTCCAGGGAGAAGAGGTCCGCGAGATCCGCCCGGGCCTCCCCATTAAGGTGGACTCCACCCGCCGCCGTTTTTTTCCCAAGGCGGTCCTTTTGGCCACCGGCGCGTCCTATAGAAAGGCAGGGATCCCCGGGGAGGCGCGGCTTGCCGGGCGCGGTGTGAGCTACTGCGCCACCTGCGACGGGCCGCTCTTCAAGGGGAAGAGGGTCGTCATCGTCGGAGGAGGGAACAGTGCGGTCACCGAGGCCATCGCCTTGCACAATCTCGGGGTCGAGGTCACTCTTGTCCACAGACGGGACACGCTCCGGGCCCAGGCGTACCTTGTGGAGAATCTCCGTGCGAGCCGCATTCCGGTTCTCTGGGATACGGAGGTCCAGGAGATCAGGGGAGAGGCGCGGGTGGAGGACGTGGTCCTGCGGAATCTCCGGACCGGGAAGAGGGACACGTTACCCGTCGCCGGCGTCTTCATCGCCATAGGTTATGAGCCTGCGGTGGAACTGGCCAGGAAGACCGGGGTGAAACTCACCCCGGACGGCTTCATCTGGCACGACGGCCGCCATCGAACTAGCGTCCCCGGGGTCTATTCCGCCGGGGACGTCGAGGGCGGCTTCCGCCAGATCGTCACCGCCGTCGCCCAGGGGGCGGAGGCCTCCCTTGCGATCTTCGAGGACCTCGTCCGCCCGTACTGGAAAAGGCAGACAGGGGGAGAGGACGGAGAGGGGGCCGGGGGACCGCACGGGGACGGGCGTCCCGAGACGTAAATGATCACGGGGTTCGGCACAGCCCCAATGCTGCAACTCCCCGCACTGGAGGCCTTCACAGGGTGCTGCAGATGGAAGGCGGCGGGCACGCAGACGTACTCCCTGTACTTCAAAGTGCTCGCCAACAAAGCAGATGCGGTGCCCTGTGAAGGCTTACCCCGAGACTGCTCACGCCGCAGCCCTCCTGCGCCCGTTCCTCTCCGGCCGGCCGCGAAGCGGAGCACGAGGCCTGCGGATTCTGCCGGGCCTTCCAGGCCTTTCCCACCGTCACGGCCCGCAGTCAGAACGAGCCGGCCATTTCCTGTGCCCTCTTCGCGGCATCTCTTCGTCTCTCCATCGCCGTCTCGCGGCCCCCCGACAGAGTGGGCTCGATTCTGAGGAAGCGGACGTCGGTCAGACCGATGAAACCGAGAATCATTTTGAGGTACGCTGTTTGGAAATCGAAGGCCTCCGCCGGGCTTCCTGGAGGATATTCTCCGCCCCTGGCACAGACCACAAGGACGGGTTTGCCCGTGACCAGGCCTGCATATCCGCCCTCCGGTGTTGTTGTGAAGGTATACGCGGGCTGGATGAGTATATCCAGATAGTGCTTCATCCTGTAAGGGATGTGGAAGTTCCACATAGGTACGGCGAAGACGTATTTATCAGCCCTCTTGAATTCGTCGATCACGGCCTCCACCGCCCTCCAGGCCCCGTGTTCTTCCGGGGACCGTTCTTCTCCGTGCAGTATGCGGTACTTGGCCTGGAGGGCAGGGCCGTCGAAGGCGGGCAACTCCCGCCTGAACAGGTCGACCGTGATCACCGTGTCTCCGGAATGGATTTGCCGGTAGGCCTCAATGAACGTATCGGCCACGGCGATGGAATGGGAACGGCCTGCGCGGGGCGAGGCCTGCACGTACAGAACGCTGCTCATGGGGCCCTCCTGTATCTGCTCCTCATGGGCCTGAACCCGGGAGTGAGTGGGACGGGATCACACCGGCAATGCCCTTCGTCTCGCGGTTTCATCCGGCCTCCGACGTGATACTGTGTATAGTGATGAAAGCGGTTCATGGCAAGCGTGGGGAGAAAACAGAGGGGATGATTTCGGACCGAAGGAACGAAAAAGGCCCCGCCTGGGCGGGGCCTGTGTGCCTCCAGTTCTTCAGGAGGTCTTATGCCAGGACCACATTCTCCGCGGCCGGACCCTTGGGGCCGTTGACCACGCTGAATCGTACCCTTGCTCCCTCCTGGAGGGTCTTGAAACCCTGGGTCTTGATTGCGGAATAATGCACGAAAACGTCGCCGCCCCCGTCCTGGGCGATGAAGCCAAATCCCTTGGACTCGTTAAACCATTTTACCGTTCCTTCTTGCACGTGAAGCACTCCTTTTGTACTCGGTTTCCTCGGAAACCGTTCTCTGTTGCCCGGCCCTCCAGGCCCGGCATAAAACAAAAACACCCATGCTGAGGACGCACGGCTCACTTCCCAAGCCTGCTGCAAGCGCCCTGCATGACATCTAGGATACGATACCATAACATGCGGAAAAAGGCAAAGACATTCCGGACGCCGGGTGCAGCGACGCCTGCCGAATGACGTCGGCAGCCGGAAGGGCGATTTCACGATCCCCGCCCTCAGGGTTCTCCTTTCTTCAGGGTGTTGCCACCCTGTGCCCATCCCGAATGCGGGACGATTCCAGGAACTCCGCCCGGGCATGAGGCGATTCTGCCGATGTCTGAAAGGCAGTCACTTCCAGATCTTCGCACCCCCCCGTTTACGGATCCGGACAGCGCGCGGGGTAACCTCCACCAGCTCGTCGTCGTTGATGAAAGAGATGCAGCCCTCGAGACTCATGATCCGCGGCGGCGTGAGGATCACATTTTCGTCCGAGCCGGCGGCCCGGACATTGGTGAGCTTCTTGCCTTTCGCCGGGTTCACCACAAGGTCGTTGGATCTGCAGTGCTCGCCGATAACCTGGCCTGCATAAACCCTCTCTCCCGGCCCGAGAAAGAGCGTGCCCCTTTCCTGCAGGTTGAAGAGGGCGTAAGCCACCGTGGTGCAGTTCTCCATGGCCACGAGTACGCCGTTGTTCCGGTTCCTGATGGTGCCGGCATAGGGGGCGTAGCCAGCGAAAACATAATTCATGACCCCCATGCCCTTGGTATCTGTCATGAATTGTGTACGGAAGCCCAGCAGGCCTCGAGTGGGCACGTTGAAGACGAGCCGTGACATACCCTTGTTTTGGTGCATCTCGACCATTTTGCCCCGAAGGGCTCCCAGTTTTTCGATCACGGTCCCTGCATACCGCTCGTCCACATCCACGGTAAGTGCCTCGTACGGTTCGAGCACGTGACCATTTTCATGGCGCAGGATGACCTGGGGACGGGTCACCTGGAATTCGTAGCCTTCCCGCCTCATCTTTTCGACAAGGATCGACAGGTGAAGCTCCCCGCGGCCGGAGACCTCGTGGCCCACGCCCTCGGCGGGCTCGCGAACGGTCAGGGCGACATCGGAGAGGACCTCCCGCTTCAATCGTTCCTCGAGGTGGCGCGAGGTGACGAACCTGCCCTCCGTCCCTGCAAAGGGCGAATCGTTGGGAATAAAATTCATCGAGATGGTGGGGGGGTCGATCTCGATCAGCGGGAGAGGTCGCGGATTCTCCGGGTCGGTGAAGGTCACCCCCACGGTCACCTCGTCCATGCCCGCCACGGCGACGATCTGTCCGGGGCCGGCCACCTTGGTTTCGACCTTGCGGTCGGCCTCGAATCGGTAGAGCTTGGAGATCCGTGCGGGCACCTGGGTGCCGTCGCGCATAACGACGGCGATGCTGCCGTTGACGTTCATCGTGCCGCTTTCCACCTTCCCGATGCCGAGGCGGCCCAGATACGGCGAGTAGTCGATGGAGCTCACCTGCATCTGGAGAATGCCCTTCGGGTCGCCCTGGGGTGGCGGAATGGACTTCACTATCAACTCGGAGAGCGGTTCCATGGAGACCGGGGGATCCCCGATGTCCTTCACTGCGTACCCCGCCTTGGCGGAGCTGTAGATCACGGGAAAATCGAGGAGTTCTCCTGGGGCGTCGAGCTTCACGAAGAGGTCGAAGACCTGGTCAACCGCCCACTCGGGCCGGGCGGCGGGCTTGTCGATCTTGTTGATGACCACCACCACAGGCAGCCGGTGGGACAGGGCCTTCTTGAGCACGAAGTAGGTCTGCGGCATGGGTCCTTCTTGGGCGTCCACCAGGAGGAGGGCGCCGTCGGCCATACGCAGCACCCGTTCCACCTGGCCGCCGAAGTCGGCATGCCCCGGGGTGTCGATGATGTTTATCAGGAAATCTCGGTACAAATAGGAGCCGTTTTTTGACGCGATGGTGATGCCTCTTTCGCGTTCCAGGTCCATTGAATCCATCAACCGTTCTTCTACGGCCTGGTTGTCCCGGAACATTCCGCTCTGTCTGAAGAGCTGGTCGACCAGGGTGGTCTTGCCGTGGTCCACGTGGGCGATGATGGCAACGTTTCTGATCTTGTTTTGGTCCAAGGCCGTACTCTACACACCTCTAGAAAAGTCGTGGAGCCGCCGCGGGCGCTGCCGGAAGGCGGAAGCCCCAAAAAATACGGCAGTTTGTTTGAAAAAGCAAGGGAGGCCGCAGTGGCAGTCCCCTACGGAGAAGGGGGCCCGGGCGCAGGCACGGGAAGGATCCCCGAACTCAGGAGGATATCCATGCACGTTTTCACTGAAAGACCCCGGGCGAGAGGGTTGTGCGGGCCGTTTATTTCATTGCGGGACCCCGGTCATAGAGTCGCTGGCGGAGCCCGGAAGCCGGACCCGGCCCCTTATCTCTCCGCCTCTGCAACCCAGCGTTTTACCTTGGGAAAGGCCGGGGGGTTGACGGAGAGACAATCCACTCCCTCCCTGACCAGGGCTGCGGAGAGCTCGGGATACCGGCCGAGCCCGGCCCCCCGGACTGTAAAGGTGAGGCCGGCGGAGTGAGCAGCGCCGAGGAGACGTCTCAGGACCGAAGTCGAGGCACGGATGCGCTGCTCCGTCGACAGGGCTGCTCCGTTTCCCACGCTCGCGTTCGGTGCCAGGCCGGGTATTTTCATGGCCTCCACTGAGAAACCGTCGAAACGACGGGCAAATGCCTCCGCCTGGGTCACGTTGGCCGGGAGGTCACAGGAGAGGTAGACACGGAGACCGTCTCTTCCCCTGGCGATGCCTCCATCCTCCATCAGGCGCAGCAGCCTGTCGGCATCCTCCGGCGAGGCGCAATACGGGACCATGACCGCCACGTTGGCGAGCCCGATCTCCTTCCGGACCCGGCGGACGGCCTGACATTTCAGGAGAAAAGTTTCCCGGAATCGGTCCTGGAGGTATCTCGACGCCCCGCGGAGATCTGTCGCCGATATCTCGTCCGGGGGTTCGAAGAGATCGCCTCCGATGAGTCTGGCATGGTCGGCGGGCCAGAGGTGGCCCATGCCGACGATCACCGGATCGGGATATTTGGAGGCGGCGATCCTTGCGATGCAGCTCGAAAGGAGGTCCACGAAATAGGCGGTCTTTTCCTCGTAGTTTCTTGTCAGCGCCTGGATCCGCTGCTTCACTTTGCGGTCTTCAATGGCGTCGAAGTGGACCAGGGCAAGCGGATGGATCCGAATCACATGATGGAGAATGAAGTCCATCCGGACCAGGCCGATGCCGTCGGCCGGGAACCGCCACCACTGAAAGGCCGCGGCGGCGCTGGGCACGTTCAGCATGATCCGGGTCCGGGTTTCGGGGATCGTGTCCAGGGCGATCTCTTCCTTTTCGTGCTTCAGAATGCCGTCGTAGACGTAGCCGAGGTCTCCGGCCAGGGCGGCGATGGTGATATCCTTGCCGCCGGCCAGCGTCCGCGTGGCCTCGATGGTGCCCACCACCCCGGGGACCCCGAGCTCTCTGGCTACGACGGCCGCATGCGAATTGCGGCCCCCGAAGTCAGTGACCAGTCCTATGGCCTGTCTTTCCCTGAGGGACCCGACCCAATCGGTGTTGGCGCTTTCTGCCACGAGGATGGTGGACGCCGCGAATTCTACGATGTCGCCGTAGTTTTCAATAAGGGAGACCCTCCCTGCGGCGATGCCGTCCCCGATGCTCACCCCGGTGAGGATCGGATCGGGCCGGTCCAGGAGCCTGTGAACGAGGATGACGCGGTCCCCTCCCCGGGGCCTGGCGGTCACGGGCCGGGCCTGCACGATGAAGATTTGGCCGGTCCCGCCGTCCTTGGCCCACTCCATGTCCATCGCTTTGCCGAAGGCATCCTCGATGGCCGTGGCCCAACGGCTCAGAAGGAGGACCTCTCCATCGCTCAGGGCCAGGGAGTTGCGCTCCTCCTTCGTGGTTTCCACGTTCACCGTGCCGGCGCCTCCCTCGGCGTACACCCCCCGTTTTTCCTTCCTCCCGCGGACGCTGGAGAGGATTGGGACGCATCCCGCTTTGCGAAGCAGAGGTTTGAAAACCCGATATTCGTCAGGGCTCACCTTGCCCTGCACAACGTTCTCACCAAGACCCCAGGCGGCGCTGATGGTCACAATATCCGGAAAGTCCGTGTCCCGGTCCAGGGAGAACATGACTCCGGCGCAGGCCTGGTCGGACCGGATCATGCGTTGAATGCCGACACTGAGAAAGATCTGCGTATGATCAAATCCCATCTGCTGGCCGTAATTGAGTGCCCTGTCAGTAAAGAGCGAGGCGTAGCACCGGAGGCAGGCGTCAAGGAGTTGAGCTTCGCCCCGGACGTTCAGAAAACTCTCCAGCATTCCGGCGAAGCTGGCCTCGGCGAGGTCTTCGGCCGTTGCGCTGCTCCTGACTGCCACGTCGAGGTCCGTGCACCCACAACGTTCTGCGAGTTCCAGGTAAGCGGACAGGAGTTCTTCCTGGATCGTCCCGGGGAACCGGGAAGTCAGGAACATACCCCGGATGGTGTCTCCCACCTCCCGGAGCGGCCTCCTGTCCTGCTTCAAATCCTTGAGCAGGGCGGCAACAGCAGGTCCGACGTCGTTTTCCTCAAGAAACGCCCGGTAGGCGCTGGAGGTAAGAGCGAAGCCCTCCGGGAGCCGGATCCCCGTGCCCCGAAGCCTCTTGCCCATTTCCCCCAGGGCGGCGTTTTTCCCTCCCACCTCGGCGAGGTCTTCATAGCCCAGGTCCTGAATCCAGCGGATGTACCTTCTTCGCCGGGACAGTGTTTTTTTCATGACGCCTCCCGATCGGACCCGGCGGCTTTGATCTCACCGCGGCACCGCCTCCTCCGGGACGAAAACCCTCTCCGGCAGGTGCGCGCATGGCAGGATACAGCCGGGCCCGTGAGCCCCGAGCCGGTTTTCCGCAGCGCCGGCAAGGGCCGCGCCGAGGTAACCTGTTGAATCCGGACGGGACGGCAAGCTGTGCACCGTCAGCGTCCTGGTTTACAGCGGCTTTCGTCAGTGTCTTCAATGCCAGCCTGACTGCGCGTCATGCCGCCGCGGGTGGAGGATCGTCTCTCTGTGCGGCACAGCCGGCGCGAAGAACGGGGACCGGTGGGGTCCACCGCCAAGCCTGGGAGATTATAGGACCTCTCCAGACCAGGGACAAGCCGGGGGCCTCCGGCCTTGTCTCGTGTTTCCGGTGCTCGTTCGATATCCGGAGCGCGCATCCTTCTCAAAAAAATCTGAACCATTTTGTTTTAATTTGAAACAATTTGAGACATACAACTCCACTTTTGAATTTTCTTTTTCTATCTTACTGATCTCGTTCACTTTTATAGAAAAATATTCCATTAAATCTGAAGTTTTTCTCATTTTTTTGTTTCGTTTTGTTTCATTCCGTTTGCAATGGAATGCGTCCGGCTGTCTGCAAGCTACGTCAACATACTGTTTTTGATATAAAAAAAGCAATGGCATGATTGTTGTGTATAGGGCCTCCAAGTGAATAGCGATGAACCGCGGGGCCGGAGGACTTCATGATGCACTCCACCATGACGACGAGGATACCAAGCCGCAGTGCCCGGCGTCCAGGAGGCCTCATTTTCCAAGACAGGACACGTATGCAGGAGCGGACTCCGACTGGCAGCGGTCCGAAGGGAAGGGAAGGTCGTGAGGCGGCACATGGATGAGTCGCGGACCGCTCCGGGCTGTTCGCTTCCGGCACCTGGAGGCCCCGGCGGTTTTGACCGGAACCTGCATGAGACCCATCTGCACTTCCTGGGCCGTGCGCTGGCGGACGCGGCACACGACGTCCAGAACCATCTGGCCATCATCGAAGAATCCGCCGGCTGGATGCAGGACCTCCTCGCCCTGAGAGGCGGCGGGTGGCTGAAGAGACTTTGTCACCTCCTTGAGCGAAGTCGCAGGGAATGCGGTGAAACGGGCCGTCTGGGCGACATCCTCGACGAAATCCGCGGGCAGGTGCGGGAAGCCGCCCTTTGCAATCGAAGCTTCAGCCGATTCGCTCATCTCATGGAGGAGGAGCAGGCCACCTTTGACGCGAACGAGGCCCTGGCAGGGATCCGAAATGTCATCGAGGATCTCGGGACGGAAAGCGGGGTGCACATTGATCTGCGGCTGGCCGGAGATGTCCCCGCCTTGATCTCGACAGATCCCTCGGCCCTTCTGTCCATCCTCTTTGCCAGCCTCCGCGGCGTCGCCGCGAGGCGGCGGCCCGGGGATCATGTGACGCTGGAGACGGAGGTGCGCGGAAACCGTATTTTCATCGCAATCGGCGGCGCACCCCCCGGGGAAGATCCGGCGGCGGGGCCAAAAGAGCAGCCGAATGATGGGATCCCGGCGTGGATCCGGGACGTCGTGGCGGGGCTGGGGGGGGAAGTTGCTGGGTCTTTCTGCGCAGAGGACCCGAGGCGCGTTTTGAGTTTTCCTCTGGCGCAGGGGCTTGCATGAGGATGCGCACTGCAGCCTCCCTGTCCTGAGCGCTGGTATCGGAGGCACATGCAAGGCTTCCAACGGTGAGGCCGCCCTGCTTGATGACAAGGAATGAAAGGGCATTTGCCGCAGGGAGAGACGGAGATTGTCGGGCGAAGCACCCGAAACCGGCATCAAAGGAGGACATGACATGAAGGTGCTGCTGGTGGACGACGAGATAGAGTTTGTGACCACGCTGAGCAACAGGCTCGGGATACGAGGGATCAAGGCTGATGTGGTCTACGACGGTCAGGCGGCCCTGGACTATGTAGACGAGCACGAGCCGGACGTGATGATCCTCGACCTCAAGATGCCCGGGCTTTACGGTATGGATGTACTCAGGCGGCTGAGTACGACCCATCCGGACATCCAGGTCGTCATCCTCACGGGGCACGGCACCGAGCGGGATGAAGAGGAGGCCAAGCGGCTCAGGGCGTACGGCTATCTCACCAAACCAACGGATGTCGACACCCTGGCCGAGCACATCCGGGGCGCGTACAAGTACAAGATGGAGAAGACCATGGCCGCGGTGGCTTTTGCAGAGGCCGGCGAGGCCGAAACCGCCAGGGAGATAGCCAAAGAGGCTGATCGCTTCGGCACCGCGGGCGAGATGTTCAAGGGGAAAGAAAAGTAGGTCCAGAGGGCAACAGGGCAGGAACACGAAGAATCCTTGAGGGATATCGAGATGCCTTCTTCCAGACTGTTGCTGGTGGATGACGAGGTGGATTTTGTGACTGCGCTGGCGGAAAGGTTGCGTCTGCGCGGCTACGAGACCAAGGCCCTCACCAGTGGTGAGGCCGCGCTTTTGGAGATTACGCGCGAACGTCCGGACATCGTCCTGCTCGATGTGAAGATGCCCGGGATCGACGGCATGGAAACGCTGAAGAGGATCAAGGCCAGAGATCCCTCCATTCACGTGATCATGGTGACGGGGTCCGTGGATCAGCATGTGGGGGAGCAGGCCATGAAGGCCGGGGCCACCAACCACCTGGTGAAGCCGTTCGACATCGGGGCGCTGGTGGATATTCTGAAGGCCGTCGAGAAGAAAGGCCCTGAGGGACCCAACTGACCTCACGGCCTGGGTTTGCTGGGCTGCGACACGCCCCGCGTGCGAAGGGGAGAGAAACGCCCGCTCCTGCCTGAGGCCGTGTCTTCTGCGCGAAGCCGGCTCGGAGCCGCGGGGGGTCGGGAGTATTGAACACGGGCAAGCGACGTTCACTCCAGCCTGTGTCCGAGAGGCGGTGCGAAAGGCTTCCCGGGCCTTTCGCACCGCGGGGCGGTGATTCCGGCCTGAGGGGACCCCGAGGGTTGCGGAGGGCGCAGCCCGGGAAGGCATCCGGGATGGGAGAGGAGAAAACCGTGCCATCGACCCACGCTCCAGGCGCAGGGTTTTTCCCGGCCCGCGACACGGCGCGCCGTTCCGGAGGATCCTTTTGACCGCCAATTCCGCGCCATCGGCGCCAGGGGGTGAGGGGAGCCGCGGGACGAGGCTGGCGGCTACCGCCGGAAGGCTCTTCGCCAGGTTCAGGTCCACTTGGTTGGGCTCGATGCTCTCGGGGACGTCACAGTCCATTTACGTGCGGCTCAGCCGCAGCCTGTTCTTTTTCGTCCTCCTGGCGGCCGTGATTCCGTCCTTGCTCCAGGCGCTCATCGCTCACCGTGAATGCGAGCGGATGGTGGAGCAGGAGTACCGGGACCGCCTAGTCTGGCAGATGCGCCACACCGAGGAGGTGCTGGACGCCTTTCTGGCCGATCATCTGGCGATCCTGCGTTTTCTCTTCGGGTCCCACACCCTCGAAGAGTTCAGGGACCAGGAGAGGATGTATGAGATTTTCGGGGCGTTCAAGAGGCAGTTTCCCCACCTCAGGTTTGTGGATCTGGGCCTGATCGACTCGGCCGGCAATCAGATCACCTATTCGGGGCCCCACAACATTGCGGGAGTGAACTACGCGCAGGAAAACTGGTTTTACGAGGTCGTGGTCCGCGGCAGCTACATCACCGATGTCTTTCTCGGGCACCGGAAGGTGCCACACATACTCATAGCCCTCAAGAGCACCCTGGCGGGAGACGGAAGTTTCTGGATCCTGAGGGCGACGGTCAATCCCGAGGCGTTTGACCGGATTCTCGGGGCCATGAACTCGGGGGACAGCGATGACGCATTCATCATGGACAAGAACGGCATCCTTCAGAGCACCTCCCGCTCCCACGGCGCCGTTCTCGACCAGTTCAGCCTGCAGATTCCGTCCTTGCGACAGGATGTCGTCTTCACTGAACAGAGCACGGCCGGAGGACCGACGGAGGTCATCGCCGCCGCGAGGTTGAAGAACAAGGATTGGATTCTCTTGTATTCTCAGCCCCTCTCGGTGAAGGAGAGATATCTCCATGCCCTCCAGAACAGGATGAGCGGCATCCTGTTGTTGAGTCTCGCCGGTGTATTCGTCCTCGCCCTCTGGATCACCAGAAATTTCGTGGGACGGCTGAAGGAGGCGGAGGAAGAGCACGAGGCGATCCTCCACAAGATCGAACATACCAACAAGCTGGCTTCCATAGGCAGGCTGGCGGCCGGCGTGGCGCACGAGATCAACAATCCGCTCGCGATAATAAACGAGAAGGCCGGCCTGATGAAGGATCTGACAGAAATGTCGGAAGACTCCGCCATCAAGGAGAAGTACCTCGATCTTCTCGGGGCGATCCATTCTTCGGTACACCGTTGTCGTGCCATCACCCACCGGCTGTTGGGCTTTGCGCGCCAGATGGATGTGACCGCGGAAGTGATCGACGTCAATGCCCTGGTCCGCGAGGTCCTCGGTTTTCTGGAGAAGGAGGCCTTCCATCGGAACGTTCTGATCGAGCTTGATCTTTTGAAACACCTCCCGAGCATAGAAAGCGATCGGGGACAGCTCCAGCAGGTCTTTCTGAACGTGGTCAACAACGCCATGGATGCGGTGACCGACGGGGGGCGCATCGCAATTTCTACCTGGATCACCGACGACGAGATGGTTGCCGTGAAGATAAGCGACAACGGCTGCGGCATCCCCCAGGACAAACTCAAGCGCATCTTCGAGCCGTTTTTCACAACGAAGGGCCGGGAGAAGGGGACGGGCCTCGGCCTGTCCATCACCTACGGGATCATCAACAAGCTCGGCGGAAAGGTCTCCGTGGAGAGTGAGGTGAACGTAGGAACGACCTTTGTCATAGAACTCCCCCGTCACAGCGGTGCATGAATCAAGGAGGGCTTCGGTGGCCGGGCGAGGGGGAGGCGATTTTCAGGCCGGCAGCACCCGTAACGTATCGGATGGCTGCCGGAGGGGCGGGCTGCCGGAGGGGCTCTCTCTCCATGGCCCTCTGTTCCCGGGGAGAAACAGATGGTCCGAACAAAGCTGCTGCTTGTGGACGATGAGGAAGATTTTGTCAACGCGTTGGCGGAGCGGCTGCGTATCCGCAATTACGATACCAGGGTCGCCACCAGCGGGGAGGCGGCTCTCACGGCGAGCCGGGCGGAGCGGCCCGATGTCGTGCTTCTCGATCTGAAGATGCCCTCCATGGGGGGTCTTGAGGTGCTGGAGAGGATGAAGGGTGTTGACCCCACGGTGGAGGTCATCATGTTGACCGGTGAAGGTGACGTCAAGGCCGGTGAGTCGGCCGTGAAGGCCGGCGCAATCGATTACCTTGTGAAGCCCTTCGACATCGAGATTCTGGTGTACAGGCTCCAGGAAATAGAAAAGAACCGCGGCGGCGCGTGATCATGAGTGTAGTGGGCAGAAATGCGCCTTCCGGTCGCGACACAGGGGAATGCCTGTATCGCGCACAGATAGACCTCGCCGGCAGGGTCATCGCCGGCTTTGCCGGCAGGCTCGGAGGCTGTGCTGCGGGGATGGAAGGGTCGGCGGACAGGCTGAAAAATCTGCTGGAAACGGAAATACGCGGTCTCGACGAGGAGCGCGGGAGGTACGCGGATATTGTGGCGACCATGAAGAGAAACATCGAAAGCATGGTCGATAAATGCGAACATTTCAAGCGGTTCGCCGGGAGGGCTGACGATCGAACCCCGACTTTCGATCCGGGTGAGGTAGTGGAAGAGGCGGTCCTCTTCCGGCTTCGGGCCGCCCGTCTCCGCCGCATCTCCATCGCGAGTGAACGGGCAGCTGTACTGCCACGCCTTTCCTGTGACCCATTGCGGTGTCATTTTCTTGTCCTCCTTCTCATCGACGATCTGCTGGGGAAGACAGGGACCGGGGGACGGATCACGGCGCGCGTAGCACCATGGGCCGAAGGGGTCCTGATCGAGATCGCGGCGGACGGAGAGGCCGCCGAGGCCGGGACCCCTCCCACCCCGGAAAGAGGCTTGGAGTGGTCTCTGATCCAGGCCGTGGCCGAGGACCTGGGGGCGCGCCTGCTGGACCGCTCCGGCATGGACGGAGGAAGGGGGCGGACGTCCTTCGTCTTTCCAGCAGACCCTGTTTCCTCCGGTTCACCGTCCCTTCCCGCGGTAAGAACAGGGGAAGCATCTCTTTGATGCAAAGGTGCCGTCATGAATTCTGTGACAAGGTCATTGACTTTTTCCTCCGCCTGTCGGAAACAAATATCAAGGGAGGGAAAATGTCTTTCTGCCAGAGCCAAGATCACCAGCGGTCCTCCATTCGGGAATCTCGGGGGGGCCGGCGTGCACCCGGCATCGGCGCGCCCCCTGGGTTTTCCCCTTGATGGCCCCCGTTTTCCGGTCTGCATGGGGATTCTGTCCCGGGTCGGTTGCGGTCTCTCGATGTGCCCGTGGAGAGGAGGGCCGGCCTGCGGCACCCTTTGTTCATCGTGGGGGAATCCGTGTCGGCTGAACGGGTCACCGACGGCACGTTATGGAGGAGGCGGCTCGGCAACCTCGCGCCGGGCCGGCAGTGCGCCGGAAGGGGGCGAGGGAATATAGGTTGTGAGTCGTGAACATATGAAGAGAGCCGATTTCAAAATACTGCATCAGGTGAACCCGCTTGATGCCTTCGACGCCTTTCCGCACGGAGTCTGCGTCCTCGACAAGGCACTGCGGATACTCGGTCTGAATCGTTTCCTTGAGGCCCTCACCCAATTCACCAGCGATGAGGCCAGGGGGATCTATTTCGATTTCATTCTGCGCTCCAGCCTCGGGAGCAAGGGCAATCCCCTCCTCCAGTGTCTGAAGAGCAAAGAGCAGATCGGCGTCGAAGGGGACATCATAAACAGAGGCCGGAAGAAGATCCCTGTCAGGTTCACGGTGTCCCCTCTCGAGAACCCCGAGGGGCAAGTCCTCGGCGCGCTGATGATAGTCGAGGATCTCTCCGCCCTGCAGGATCTCGGCCGCAAGGTCCACGTCGCCTCGGGCGGCGAACTGATCATCGGGCACAGCTCGAGGATGCAGGAGATTTTCGAACTGCTGCCCGCGATTTCTCAGACGGATGCCTCCGCGCTTCTGGCAGGAGAGACCGGGACAGGCAAGGACATCCTGGCCGAGGCCATACATCGGGCATCGAAGCGGGCACGCAACCCTTTTATCAAGGTGAACTGCGGCGCCCTTCCCGAGTCGCTTCTCGAGTCCGAGCTGTTCGGGTACGTCCGGGGTGCCTTTACGGGAGCCCAAGGCGATCGTTCCGGAATGTTCAGGCTGGCCCACGGCGGCACCATTTACCTCACGGAGATCGCTGATCTGCCCCTGCCGCTCCAGGTGAAACTCCTCACCGTCCTTGACGACAGGGAGTTCTTCCCCCTCGGCGGATCGAGGAAGGTCAAGGTGGATGTGCGCGTCATCGCGGCGACGCATCACGACCTGCGGGAACTGGTGAGACGCGGCGCCTTCAGGGAGGATCTTTATTTCCGCCTGAATGTGGTCCGCCTCCATCTGCCCCCGCTCAGGGAGCGCGATGGCGACATAGAACTCCTCATGGACCATTTTCTCGCCATGTTCAGGTCCAGCATGAAGAAGGACATCAAGGGGTTCGATGAGAAGGCGCGGGATATACTCCTGCGCCATCCCTATCCGGGCAATGTCCGTGAGCTCCGCAACATCGTCGAGTACGCCGTGACGGTATGCAGGGGGGAGACGATCCTGCCCGGTCATCTCCCCAAATACATTCTCGCCCCTGAGAAGGTACAACAGGCGCCTGCAGACGGGAAGAGCGTCCGGCAGATCGAGGCTCAGCCTGTTGCGGAGGTTCCCGGCGCTTCGCTGGTCGGACAGGGGGAATGCACGGGCTGGAGCGACGTGCAGAAGAGGATGATCATGGAGAGCCTGATCAAGACCAGAGGGAAGCGATCTCAGGCTGCGAAGATGCTGGGCTGGGGCAGAAGTACCCTCTGGAGAAAGATGAAGGAGTACGGCCTGGGTTGATCCGGCCTGGATGAGGCAGCGTGAAGATCCTGATTACCGTGCACAGAGACGATGTGGCTCCGCGCTTCGACCTCGCCAATGAAGTGATCCTGGCCCGTGCCGTGGACGGCAAGATGGAAGGGGAGCCCAGGACGATTCTGATGCCCGCCGCCTCTGATGAGGCGCTCTGCGGGCTCATCATCAAGGAGGACGTCTCGGTCGTCGTCTGCGGGGGTATCGAGGAGGTCCATCACGAGTATCTGGCATGGAAGAAGGTCAGGGTCATCGACGGGGTCATAGGTCCGTACAGAAAGGCCCTTGAGCTTGCCGCCAGGGGCGGATTGGAGCCGGGGACAATACTCCCCGGGGCCGTCGCCGAGGAGGTTGGCGGATGAGAGGCTTCCTGTCCTGGTGCGTGAGATTTCTGAAGAGTCTTGGCCGCGATGCCTGGGGAGCCGAGGTGGGCCGGCAGAAGCGGCGGTTTCGCTGCCGCCTCGTCCTCATGATGACGGGCGTCGCCATGACTCCTCTTCTCCTCGTCGTCTTGCTCAGTATGCAGGAGTACTCCAGGCTGCTCGAAAAGGAGGCGGAGACCCGCATGCGTGGGGATGCGATGACGGGGAAGCTCAGGATCGAGACATTTCTCGAAGAGCTGCAGCTGGCCCTCTTTTTTTTCGCCAGGGAACACACTATCGACGCGTTATCGGACCGGGGGACGTTAAACAGCCTGTATCAGGATCTCAAGGGTCGGTTCGACGGTGTGATGGGGCTCGGGGTGGTCAATCCGTCCGGTGTTCTGGAGACCTATGCCGGGCCGTTCGATCTCGCGGGGCGGGATTTCAGCCAGGAGGCCTGGTTCAAGAAGGCCGTGACGCGCCACAGCCACGTCAGCACTGTGCACACCGGGGATCAGCCCTATCCCCATTTCCATGTTTCGGTGACTACAAAGTCCCTGGACAGCGGGGATTATCGCATACTGGCCGCTTCTGTCGACCTGGAAGTGATCGAAAGGTTCCTCTCGAGCATCGGTGCGGATACCTCGTATCACGACGTCTTCATCGTGGATTCCGCAGGGCGGCGCCAGGCACCTGCCCGCTCCGCTGGTTCGGGAGAGACGTATCCCATTTACACAAGGCCCGACGTGAGCGCAATAACCCTGACCAGGCGGGAGGACGCCTCGCCGGCCCTCTGGCAGGCCGCAGCCCGCATCAAGGGGGCGCCATGGATACTGGTCCTGGTTCAGGAGGGGTTCGGCGCCGGCCTGGAGGGGGCATGGCGTCAGTTCAGGGACAAGATTCTCGTCATCGCCGCCGGCTGCGCCACCCTCATTTTGATCGTGATCGTCCGTACGGTGAACCTGTTCATCGACCAAATGTACCGGGCCTACGAGAGCCGGGACGCCGCCATCGCCGAGGCGGAGCATGCGGCCAAACTCGCCTCCATCGGCCATCTCGCCGCGGGAGTGGCCCACGAGATAAACAATCCATTGGCGATCATAGACCAGAAGGCCGGCCTGAGCAGGGATCTGCTCGAGATCTCCAGTGACTTCGAGAACAAGGAAAAGGTGGACGCCCAGATCAAGGGCGTGCAGGAGGCGGTCAAGCGCTGCAAGGTGATCACATACCGTCTGTTGGGCTTCGCGCGCCGAATGGACGTTTCGCCCGAGGAAATCGACATAAACGCCCTGCTCCAGGAGGTGTTGAGCTTTCTCGAGAAAGAGGCGCTGTACAAACACATCGCCATCGAGTCGTCTTTTGCAAGCGGACTCCCGAGAATACTCAGCGACCGTGGCAAGCTGCAGCAGATCTTCCTCAATGTCGTCAACAACGCCATCGACGCCGTGAGCCCGCAGGGGGAAGGCAGGATCGAGATTTCTTCGGCACGGAAGGACGAAAACACGGTCCGGGTCGCTGTCAGCGACAACGGTCCAGGCATCCCCCGACATATGCTCAAGCATATCTTTTCACCGTTTTTTACCACCAAGGAGCCCGGAAAGGGGACAGGCCTCGGTCTGTCCATCACGTACGGCCTGGTGAAGAAACTCGGAGGCGCCATCTCCGTGGAGACCGCAGTGGGGAAAGGGACGACCTTTTTCGTGGATCTTCCCGTCGGTGGTGGCATGCGGCCGGGGGGAGGCGGGACCGCCTGACGCATTCGTATCCGGATTCCGGCCTGTCCGGATGTGGATGTATTTCTGCAGGGAAGGAGGCGTTCGGCCCTGTCGATGGGTCGTTGGTGGGGGCGCAGTTTCTGGACCCGAATGGAGGTAAGCCTTCACAGGGTACCGCATCTGCTGTGTTGGCGGGCACTTGAAGTACAGGGAGTACGTCTGCGTGCCCGCCGTCTCGCATCTGCAGCACCCTGTGAAGGCTTCCAGTCCGGGGGAGTTGCAGCATGAGCGCTGTGCGAACCCTGTGAGCAGTACGAATGGAGGGGGTTCTCGCCCAAAAGGATCGGCGGTGCCCTACTGCGATGGTGTCCTGTAAGGCATCCTTGCGGAGGGGATGTGCTCGTAAATATGGAATACTGTCCAGTCGCCGGGAGGTGCGGCCGTGGAAAGGACGAAGGTGCTCTTGGTGGACGATGAGATCGAATTCGCTTCCAGCCTGGCGGAACGGCTCGAGTTGCGGGGGTTCGAGGCGACAGCGGTCACCAGCGGCGAGGAGGCCCTGGGCTCCCTTCATTCCGAGCCGCCCGATGTGGTGCTGCTGGATCTCAAGATGCCGGACATGAACGGCCTTGACATCCTCCCGAAGATAAAGGCTCTCGACGCCACCATCGAAGTCATCATTCTCACTGGACACGGGAGCAGGACCGCCAAGGACTCCGGAATGTTGGCCGGGGCCTTTGATTACATCATGAAACCCGTTGATATATCCGAGCTCGTAACGAAGATCAAACAGGCCAAGGAAAGACGAGGCGCCGCGGTGACATGAACCAGAATATCGAGGACACACTCAGGTCGAGACAACTCTTTTTCATCGGCAGGCTCATGGCCGGGCTGTCGCACGAGTTTGCCAACCATTTGGCGATCATTAGTGAATCCGGCGGACTGATGAAGGACCTTCTGGGTATGGAGGCATCGGATGAAACCCCCGGTCGACAGCGCCTCCTCGGTGTTCTCGAGACCGTGAAGGAGCGGGTCGAACAGGCCACGAGAATGGTCAAGTTCTTCAACCGGTTCGTTCATCGCATGGACCAGCCGGTGTCGTCCTTCGACGTGAATCAGGTCATCGAAGAGGAGATCTACCTGATGCACAGATTCGCCAGGCAGAAATGTGTGGATCTGAAGACTGATTTCGGCCAGGGCCTTCCGCCCATCCTCAACAATCCGTCTCTGCTCCAGCATGCCGTATTCTGTCTGCTCCAGCCCCTGCTCGAAAGTCTTGGGAGCGGCGGCGCGATCCGCATCGCCACCTCGAAGCATGGGTCTTCCGTCAAGCTGACGGTGAATTCGACCGGGCCGCCGGCCCCTGCGCCGGCGGGGCACGGAGTTGAGTCGTACGAGGCGATTCTCCCGGTTGTGCTGGAGAAGCTGGGTGCGGAGCTGCGGAGGACGTCGGGGCAGGGGCCGGCTGAGACCGCCGAGCTGGTCGTCTCGTCGCTTCCCGGTGCCCAGGAATCTCCATGACGTAAGGCCTCGGCAGCCGATGTGCCCGCCCGCCCGCCCGCACCTTGGGTGGCTGATACTACGTTCTATTTTAGTACATTATGAAACATAGTATCTCCTTAAAAATTCTCGAAATATACTGATTTAACGGCATATTTCTTCATTTTGTCGCCGGAATTTCACCCCCCAACCCTCGGTGTGTGCCATTTCGTTTCATTTTGTTTCTGTTGGGAGCGGTCCAGTTGCGCGGTTTTCGTGTTAACATTCTGATTTCATGATTCAATCCATTGTGGCACGAGAGTTGATTCAGGAAAGAGTAAAAAGGAAAGACCGCCGCAAACAGAGCGACCAACGGGAAAGGGGGCACACATGAAAAGTCTCCGCGAGCAAATGTACGACTGGACTGTCGCTGCAGCCTTTGCAGAGGCTGGGGAATGGGAGACTGCCAGGGAGATGGTTCCTGACCGGCGGCTCTGCCCGGAGCCGAATCGGATGGATCGTATCTTCGCCGCCGTCGCCTTTGCCGAAGCCGGACTGCAGAGGGAGGCTGCGGATCTTTTGGATTCTCCCGCCCGGACGACCAGTTCCGGGGTCAATGGGGTTCCGGGATTCGGCCTCCAGAGGGCAGGGTTGGGGCTTTAGCCGCCGGCCGTGAGCGAACCACGGCAGCGGCACGGCGGGCTCCTTTCCGGGCCGCCGCGCAGGGTGGCGGCGGCGGACCGTCGTCTCAAGCAAAGCCCGGTACCCGCTCCCGCCGCCCGGAGGGCGGGAAACGGCCCCATTTTCCGTGCGCGTCCATTCCTTGCCCCATCCCGGCGTCCCTGTGGGTCTCGGAGCAGTCCCCGGGCCGTCGGCATTCCCCCAGATGTGAAGCGTCTCGTTTTGAAACACCATGGGGCACAGGTCCTGATGACTGGGGACCGATTTAATAACATTCCGTTTTATTAAAGTATTTTTTTTGATGTTCCGATTTTATGGAGGGCATTTTTCAGAAAACGTCACGTTTTGTTTCATTTTGTTCGAGAGACGGGCGGCCCATCCAGGTGTTTTGACAGTAACCTACTGTTTTATTGAAAAAAAAATTAATGGCATGATTGTTGTGTACGAACGCAAAAGATGGTGGCCCGGATCGGCCGTCGAGTCAGGGCCTGGTCCGAAGCCGCCGTGCGGAACGGGGGCGCCGCTGTAAATCGCGTGGTACATGCGCCCCTGCAAAGCGGGACGCGGGCAACGGAAAACCGGTCGATGAAAGACGCAAGGCCTGGTCGCTGGCGCAGGACAGATGAAACCGAGAGTCCTCATTGTCGTCCAGGACGCCCGTTTCAAGGATGCCCTGGCCGAGAAACTGCAGCAGAGAAAGTTTTCCGTGTGGCGCTGTGACACCGCGCAGGGTGTCTCGGAGATCCTCGGAGCGGCCGACATGGATGTGGTGCTCCTGGATGTGAGGAGAGAACGGGGCGAGGAGGCCATGCAAATACTGGCAGACGTCAAACGGTCGCGCCCAGCCACCGAGGTGATCCTGTTGAGTAGCGGGGAGAACATCGCTCTCTCCATGGAGGGCATGCGCCGGGGCGCCTTCGACGACATCACGGTCCCGTTCGACCTCGAGACGCTTGCAGACAAGATCCGCCAGGCGTGGACGAGAAAGAGGGCGCGGTCGAGGCCCGCCAGGAGGCGGACGCTCTTCAGCATCTTTGAAGACGCCATGGTAGCCACCACCTTTGCAGAGGTTGGGGAATTCGAATCAGCCAAGGAAGTTTGTGCCCCGGAAAGCGATCCCTCTCCGGAATCGGAAGTGAAGGCAAAGGACCGGAGGAAGAGAAAACACCGGCCAGGTTGAACCCGGCAGCGGCCGGAGGCGGCGTTCCGCCAGGTTGACGTCGCCGGGCGGATGTTCGGGCCCGAGAGCCCGGAGGAGCCCATGTCGAACGAATACGAGGCCCACGTTCTGTTGGTGGACGACGAGGAAAGATTCTTGGACGTGCTCTCGCACCGCCTCGAGACCCGGGGCATGAAGGTGGAGACCGCGACTTCCGGGGAGCACGCCCTCGAGAGGGTGGCGGACGAGGCCTTCGACGCCATCGTGCTGGACCTCTCCATGCCTGGAATGGACGGAATCGAGACGCTCAGGGTGCTCAAGAGGAGGCGCCCGGACATGCAGGTCATCATGCTCACAGGGCACGGAAGCGTCCGTGGAGGCATCGAGGCGATGAGACTCGGGGCCGAAGATTTCCTCGAGAAACCCATCGACTTCGCCGTGCTCATGGAAAGGATACGCGAGGCCAGGAACAAACGGCTGCTCCTGATCGAAAGGAGGTGCCAGAAAGAGGTGACCGAGATTTTGAAGGACACGGCAAAATAGACCCTGCCGCCTGAATCCGGCAGGGTCTTCCGGGCCGTCGTCCATTCGCGGGGGAGGCAATGAACCTTATTCAACATCCGGACAGGAGGTGACGCAGTGAGTAATACAACACCCATCAAACTGCTCTTGGTCGATGACGAAGTGGAC